>OCTW011602195.1_pt1 | contig 46860 bp, 20 predicted proteins | sample 1539671 | NCBI WGS metagenome assembly OCTW01 (sample SAMN02144230, study PRJEB22623) | gut metagenome | biome: sheep rumen | host: Ovis aries | place: New Zealand
CCCCCTGCCCCACCATATTGGATTGTCCGAAACAAAGGAAGATGTAGAAGAAATCATCTTGTGCCGAAGCACTCAAAGGCAAGATGGAAAACATGAGAAAAAGAAGCTGTTTCATGATGGATGATTGAAAAAGTTTGATAGCTGCCACACCATGCCGCAGGGACATGCCCTTTGCAGGAAATGCGCCACTGCAAATTTTCGGAAAAAAAGTTGAGAAATGCAAGCAAAAAGGCGTAAAACGCAGGGATTCACCGTTAATAATTCATAAAATAGGCCGAAAGCGGTTACATTTTATCCTGATAATCGTTATTTTTGAAACCGATTTAAGGCCTATTAGAGGTCAACGACAACTACGCACATTTACTAACTAACAAATCTCAATAAGCTTATGAAGAAAATTTTTACACTGATTTCCACAGCACTTATCGCCGTGAGTGTGAGTGCGCAGACAGAAAGCTACAAGCCCATCGTCGTCGAAGGCGATGTCATCTCGCTGGCTCCTGAGTTCGCCGCCGTGGTGGATGCCGACAACAATGCCACCAACGTGGCCGATGGCAAGTCTGTCGTGCTGATCAACACCGCCAACATGACCTTAGAGGCCGTGGGTGGTGCCACTATCGCTGACAAGAAAGACCCCGACGACCCCACAGTGAACCTCGGACAGGACCTCACCCCGGGAGCAGTCATCAGCGAGGAGAACCACACCTATGAGATTGCCTCCGTAGGTTCATGGAATCCCATCCAGTGGAAGAACGGCAACAACAAGCTCGACATCAACGATGCCGCCGGCACGAAGCTCTACTTTGTCATGGGAACCGGCAACCCCTACGTGAAGATGTTCTGCGAGGAAGTCTATACCGATGGAGAGCCCACAGGCAAGTACAGGGCACAGTATGAATACTACGTCCCCGGAGGCCAGACCATGCCTTTGGTGGGACTCTACTACAAGTTCACCCCGAAGGTGAGCGGCAAGCTGAAGGTTCAGATCTGGGCCAACAAAGGCAACCGTCACACCTACGTGATCGACGGAACGACGAAAGAAGCCGTGAAGTACAGTGCCGAGGGCTACATCAACGGTCAGCGTGCCAACTCCACCAATCCAGTCATCGACCCCGAGACCGGCGAGCAGAAACTTGACAACCAAGGCAATCCCGTCTGGGAGCAATACCAGATCTACTTCACCCCCGAGCAGATCGACTCCATCCACCAATCGGTGCAGTGCGTGGCTGAGGAGCAGGCCGACGGCACCATCATCTACACAGAGAAAGACCCCCTCTACGGTCCGTATATCATCGCCGGCGGCAACCAGGCCTTCTGGGGCTGGATCACTTTCGACGTGGAAGCCGGCAAGGAGTACTGGCTCTTCCAGGACAGTTCGCAGGTGGGCTTCGGCGGCTTTGACTTCAGCACCGGTGAAGAGCAGCCCGCAGGCGACGACCTGACACTCATTGCTGAGCAACTTACCCCTGGGAGCGGCCCTGCCACCATCACTTTGGAAGCCGGCAAGGAGTACACCATGTCGGGACCGATCAAGCAACATTCGCTCACCATCGAGGGTGCGGAAGGCAACAATACCAAAATCAAGATGTCGGGAGAAGCCAATTTCACCGCCCTGGGCTCACTCATCCTGAAGAACCTGGACATCGATGCCAGCGCCCTGGGCAGCAAGCCGCTCATCGTGCTGGATGAGAACGGAGGCGGAGCCACTATGGCCAAGGACTACTACCTCATCAACGACGTGCAGATCGTGAACTGCAACATCAGCGACGTGCCCCAGATCATCAAGGACAACGATACGAAATACTGCATCGCCAACTTCCTGGTCGACAACTGCGTGGTATCGCTCAACTCCTCTGCCACCAAGACCGTGTTCGACATGTCGAAGAACGGATTCATCAACGACCTGACCATCAAGAACAGCACCTTCTACAGCAAGGGCATCGACCAGGACTACTTCGTGCGCTACAACAACAGCGGACGTTGCGACCGCGCAGATTTCGCCAGCAACAGCATCAACTACGAGAACAACACATTCTACAACGTGGCCAAGAGCGGGCAGTGGGGCAACTACAGCGGATTCGCAGGCCGCAACACCTCATACTGGAGGATGATCAAGAACATCTTCGTCGACTGCGGCAACGGCCAAGTTACCCGTCGCTATCTGGGCAACCGCGACAATCAGGCCACAGCCACCTTTGAGTTGAACACCTACTGGTTCAACGGAGCACCAGAGGACACCGGCAACTATGACAACAGCGGCACCGCCCTCACCAGCGACCCGCAGTTGAAGGATGTCGACAACGCCGACTTCACCGTGCAGGGTGCAGAACAGATCGCCAACAAGACCGGCGACCCGCGCTGGCTCGACACCGAAGGCATCAGCACCATGGTGATGAGCGAGGAAGATGTCAACGCACCTGTCTACAACCTCGCAGGTCAGCGTGTCAGCCCCGCCACCAAGGGCATCCTGATCAAGAACGGCAAGAAATACATCAACCGTTAACCCGAAGAGGAACCTGTTTCCTTGAGAACTCACACCAGCGGTTTGGCCCTGAAGAGCCAAACCGCTGTTTTTGTTTTATAGAGTGGCATCTGATTACATTTCAAGGATTCTCACGTCATTATGTCAGATTCGAATTTATACATGTATAACTTTACAACTAACTTATGAACAAATCACCTTTTGTATCAAGCAAGAAGCTATGCGCTCTTGCGGCAGTTGCCGTAGGCTCATGGCTGGTCACATCCTGCGCAGATACCTACGACGGCGGCGACTCCTTCAAGAGTGACGTGAGAAACGCCCAGTTGGCATCCCCCGCAGAGGGCGACATCATCATCACGCCCAACACCAACGGCGACCAGATGAGCATCACCTGGCCCGTGGTCTATGGAGCCGGCGGATACGAGCTGTCGCTTTATGACATGAGTGACGAAACCACCCCACTGGTCAAGGATACTATCGACGGATGCTCTTTGACCACCAGCCGTGAGGAAGACGTGAACTACAAGCTCATCATCCGCACCCTGGGCAACAAGAGCCTGAACAACGCCGACGCCACCACGGCAACGGAGAAGCTGTTCAACTCCTTTGAAGCCTCCTTCGCCGCTATTCCCGAAGGCGACCTCTACGCCTATTTCGCCTCCAATCCCATACCGGAAGACTCGGTGGGCAAGAATCTCAATTACGACCTCACCCCAGGCGGACATTACACCGTATCGGGCATACTCGACTTCGGCAAGTTCTCCGTCACCCTCCGCACCAGCAGCAAGTCCAACAATGCCACCATCACCTACCAGTCAGGCGGCGGTCTGGCCACCTGCGGCGGTTTCAAGGCCAAATACATCACCTTCGAGTGTGGAGAGTCGACCCAGCCGGTGCTTGCGCTGAGCGAGAATCCCAGCCCCGACATTCTCGACAGCGACCACAACAATCACTACCAGATCACGGACCCGGTGCTTTTCCTTGGCTGCACCATCAACAACGTGCAGCGTTACTTCATGTTTGACAACAAGGTGAAATACTGCGTGAAGAACTTCTCCATCACGAACTGCGTGGTGAAGTTCACGCCCGACGACAAGATGAGCAGCAGCGCCTATTTCCAGATCTACGACGGTGGCGGTTTCATCAACGACTTCACAGCCACCAACTCCACGTTCTGGGCAGCCACGAGCAATCCCGTGCAATATTTCATCCGCTACAACAACTCCGGCCGCTGCGACCGCGCCGGATACCTGACCAACTCCATCAACCTGAAGAGTTGCACTTTCTACCATATCGCATATTCCGGCCAGATGGCCAACCACAGTGGATTTGACGGGCGCAACACCTCCAACTACGACATCGCCAACAACATCTTCGTAGACTGCGGCAGCGGCCAGGTGCCCCGCCGCCTGACAGGCCGAATCAACACGGCAGCCGTCAACAACTGGGGGTATAACACCTATTGGTATAACGGAGCTCCCGAGACCGAGGGATACAGCACCAACACCTACGACCTGAGCAACAATGCCCTGCAGACCGACCCGGCCTTCGTCGATGCCGCCAACGGCAACTTCACGCCGACAGGATCCGAGCAAGTGGCCCGCAAGACCGGCGATCCCCGCTGGTGGAATGAATAACATCCAACAATAGAACGAAAAAAGACAATACGATATGAAAAGACAACTCATCCTCAGTTTATGCCTGAGCGCAGCCATGACGGCCCTTCCCCTCATGGCTCAGGCACAGACCCAGACGGTGAAGGGAACGGTGGTCGATGAGACCGGCGAGCCCGTCATCGGAGCCACCATCAAGATTGCTGGCCAGGCTCAAGGCGGCGTTGTGACCGATTTCGACGGCAACTACGAGATCGAGGTGCCCGCCAATGCCAAGATCACCGTCACCTACATTGGTTATCTGCCCCAGACCGTGAAGCCCGGTGGAGTCATCCATCTGGCCGAAGACCACCAGAGTCTCGATGAAGTCGTGGTCGTGGGTTACGGTTCGCAGAAGATGAAGAACATCACCGGAGCTGTGGAGACCATCACCCCCAAAGAGATCCAAGACCTGTCCGTGGGAAGCCTCGGCGACGCCCTCGTAGGCATGTTCAACGGTGTGAGCGTGAATGCCAACGGCTACCGTCCCGGCCAGAGTCCGTCGCTCAATATCCGCCAGAGCGACGTACTTGCCCGGAGTACGACGCCAGACGCCACCCGCGGTGGCGAGCCCGACCCCACCCCCCTGTATGTCATCGACGGTTTCATCTCCACGGAGACCGCGTTCAACAACCTCGACGTCAGCGAGGTGGAGAGCATCACCGTGCTGAAGGACGCCTCGGCCGCAGTCTACGGAGCCCGCGCCGGTTATGGTGTGGTGCTCGTGAAGACCAAGCAAGGCCAGAACAGCGCTCCGAAGATCAGCTACTCCGGACAATTCGGCTGGACCGATGCCCTTTATACCCCGAAGATGCTGAGCGCTTATGACTACATGAAGGTGTACAACACCATCCGTGCAGCCAACACCTCGACGCAAGACAACATCGAGATGCGCACCCAGCTCTTCCAAGCCGACGAGATGGCCGCAGCCCGCAGTCTGAACTACGACCTGCTCGACAAGGAATGGAGCGCCGCCCTCACCCAGCGCCACAACATCAACGTGAACGGCGGCAACGACAAGGCCACCTATTTCGCTGGCGTCTCCTACTACACCCAGGATGGTAACATCGGCCACCTCGACTACGACCGCTGGAACTTCCGCGCCGGTATCAACGCCAACATCGGCAAGCATGTGAAAACCTCCCTCCAAGTGAGCGGAGACTGGGGAGAGCGCAACAACTCCACCACCCCCCAGGGCGGCGGCACCGACTATGACTACAAATGGCTGATGACGCACCTGCGCTTCGTGCCCGACTACGTGGGCGGCTACCCCTTGGTCTACAGCGGCATGGAGAACGCCATCCCCACCAGTGCCACCCAGCTCTACAACTTCGCCGCTGTGCAGAACCACAGCGACAATGTGCAGAACCAGAGCAACAACCTCAGCATCAACGGCAGCGTGGAGTTCGACTTCGGTTGGATCCACCCGTTGAAAGGCCTCTCTGCCAAGGTGTCCTACTCCAAATCGATCAGCAACAGCAAGACCAACACCGTGCAGACCATCCAGGATGTCTATCGCATGCTCAACCGCACAGGGTCGGGCGGTCACCTCTACACCGGTGAGGGAGCCGTCTACGACGACAACACCATGAGTGTCCTCCGCCTGGTGAGCAATGGTGGCCTTCTGAGCCGCAACATGTCACGCAGCGACAGCTATCAGTTCAACTTCACCCTACAGTATGCCCGTCAGTTTGGCCTGCACGACGTGAGCGGTCTGTTCTCCATCGAGAAGACCGAGGCCTGGGCCGAGCCCCTTTACGGCAGCATCACCGACCTCATCGCCTACCAGGACGGCCAGTCAAGTTCCGGAACCGGCGACAAGGATGTGAGTTTCAACCGCACCGAGAGCGGCATGCTCTCCTACGTAGGCCGTTTCAACTATGCTTACGCCAGCAAGTATCTGTTGGAAATCCTCTTCCGCGCCGATGCCTCCACCAAATTCGCACCGAAGAACTACTGGGGCAAGTTCCCCTCCATCAGTGCCGGTTGGGTGATCTCTGAGGAGAGCTGGTTCCAGGAGAAAGTGAAATGGGTCGATTTCCTCAAGTTCCGCGCCTCATGGGGTCTGATGGGCCGCGACAACATCCGCGCCTGGCTTTGGACACAGCTCTATGAGCGCAACGCCGCCAAGGGTGCCATCTTCGGCAGCAACGGTCTGAACAGCAACGTGGGCTACGCCCTTGTCATGCCGAAAGCCGGAGTGAACTCCGACGTGCATTGGGACAAGACCTACAAGACCAACTTCGGTATCGACGCCCATTTCCTGCGCAACCGTCTTACCTTCGACTTCAACTTCTACTACGACCGTGGGCGCGAGCTGTTCGCTACCCGCACCGGCACAGCGATGTTCCCCACCACCGTCGGTACCCAGGCCACGCCAGAGAACTACGGCGAGCTTGATGCCTGGGGCTGGGAGCTCAACGTCGGTTGGCGCGACAAGATCGGCAAGGACATCAACTACTGGGTGAAGCTGTCGACCGGATTCAGCGACAACAAGATGCTGGAGACCAATTTCCAAGCCATCCCCGAATATGACGACATGGTACGCGGCGAGCGCACCGACCGCGGTCTGTGGGGTTTCAAGTGCCTCGGTATGTTCCGCAGTTACCAGGACATAGAGGAATATTTCGACAAGTACCACATCACGGAGTACATGGGAATGACGAAGAGCGAGGTACGTCCCGGCATGCTCATCTATGAGGACATCCAAGGCGACAACAACGGCGACGGCACCTACGCCCCCAAGGACGGCAAGGTGACCGCCGGCAACGACTACATCCGTCTTTCGGAATACTCGAGCAACCCCTACGGATGCACCCTCAACCTGGGCGGCAGTTACAAGAGTTTCTCCATCCAGGCCCAGATGTCGGCCAGCTGGGGAGCCAAGATGCTCGTGGGCAACGACTACCGTCAGGCTGCCAGCAACTGTGAATACGAGAACATGCCCTCCTCATTCCGCGACATGTTCAACTACCAGGACATCTACGATGCCAGTGGTCAGATCACCGTTCCCGTCAACCTGACCGGCAAGATGCCCAACATGCGCTACAGCAACGTGAATGCTGCCGCCTCCTCATTCTGGCTGATTGATGCCACAGCGGTGACGCTCCGCAACGTCATGGTGGCCTACACCCTTCCCCGCACGTGGATGAAGCACATCGGCATCAGCAGTGTCCGCCTGAACCTCACCGTTCAGAATGCCATCAATTTCATCAACAACTACCCTGACAAGAGCTGGGCATCCTGGGCAGGCAGCTATGGCCGTTACCCCAACCTCCGCAAATACACCATGGGTATCAATGTTTCGTTCTAATTATAACCAATGAGGAATTTCAAGATGAAAAACAAGAATATATTCGGAACGGCCCTTGTGCTGGCCTCGATTGCCGTTGGAGTATCATCATGCAGCGATGACTTCCTGAAAGAGAAGAAGAACTACGGCAATTTCAACCAGACGACGGCCTACAGCGACTACAACGGTGCTCAGGAGCGTCTGAACAATCTCTACTACTGGATGCTTCCCACTGCCGACGGAGGTGATGGCAACGGCACCAACAAGCCCAATGACTGGACGCCGGTAGGCAATCCCGACAAGTGGTCGAAGAGCACCGACGAGTATGGCGGATTCTCCATCTTCGTCAATCCAGAGGAAGAGATCACCTACAACTTCTCCGGCACCAATTTCGATTTCTTCTATGTGGCCAACGACGTCTACAGTCCATGGGGGCATATCCGCAACTGCAATGACGTAATCGAGAACGTGCAGAAGTCCGACCTCACCGACGAGCAGAAGAACGAGTTGCTCGGCCAGGCCTATTTCTTCCGCGCATACATGTACTATCACCTGGTGACGATCTACGGCGGTGTGCCCATCATCGACCACGTGCAGGATCCCATCCTGGGCGAGGGAGGTGACGGCAGCGACCTCATCGTTCCCCGTCAGACCACCAAGGACTGCATCGACTTCATCTGCCAGGACTTCACCCGTGCTGCTGAGATGCTGCCTGCACGCTGGCCCAATGAAGCCCAGGATTTCGGCCGCATCACCTCAGGCCTGGCACAAGCCATGCTTGGCAAGACGCTGCTCTACTACGCCAGTCCGGTGTTCAACCGCGCCGACGACATCAGCCGCTGGGAAGCCGCCTATACGGCCAACAAGACCGCCATCGAGAAGTTGAGAGCCGGCAACTTCGGTTTGGCACATGCCACTGACGGAGGTGCCAACAATGGAGCCAACTGGGCCAGGATGTGGATGGACTACACGGGATCCGACGGTAGTGTGAACGAAGCCGTCTTCATCACCCTGCACAACACCAAGGACAATGTCTCCGGACAGCCCGACTACGGCAAATACAACCGTTGGGAGCACTCCATCCGCCCGCGCAACACCAATGGCGGCGGCGGCTACACCCCGACAGCCGAGATGGTCGACCTCTTCCCCATGGCCGACGGTCTGAAACCCGGTCAGAGCTCCATCCCCTACGACAAGCTGAAATTCTGGCTCAACCGCGACCCGCGGTTCTACCGCACCTTCGCCTTCCCCGGTGTGGAATGGCAGTGGAGCGAGGGCGGAGTAGACCTCTCAGACGCCTCACTCTATGGCATCATCCCCGCCGATGTTTACAACACCGGCCGCAAATACTGCCTGTGGAGTTATATGTGGAACGACAAGGAAGAAGACCTCGACAAGGTGACCACATCCAGCGGTTACTGGCCCGAGTTGCTCACGCAGACCACCGACAAGGCCAGCAGCCACTCCATCTACGTGCGCAAGCGCACCGATGACCTCCATCTGCACACCACCCCGTTCTATGAGTATATCAACAGCCAGAGCAATCCCAAGGGATTCATGAAGAACGCCGCTCCGCTGCTCTCGATGCGCTATGCCGAGGTGCTGCTCAACTTCGCCGAGGCAGCCTGTGGTGCCGGTCATTACGACGAGGCCGTCGGTGCGCTTCAGCAGATCCGGGCCCGCGTCGGTTACACCTCATCCAACAATTACGGACTTCCCACCGACATCGGCGGAGACCGCGCCAAACTCTTCGCAGCCATTCTCTATGAGCGCCAGATCGAGCTTGCCTATGAAGGCACCCGCTATGGCGACATGCACCGCTGGATGCTCTTCGACGGTGGCGAGGGACAGTCGGCCATCAAATCGACATGGGCCCTCACCGGTTTTGGAGGCAACACCTGCAATTACCTCGGAGTGAAGCCCCTTAATGGCACGAAGCGCCATCAGATCGTGCTCTACTGCCTTGACGCCTCCACCACCGACCCCACGGAAGGCAACCGTCCGGCTGCCGGACTGTCATTGGATGAGGACATGAGCTATATCAACGGCACCTACAACAACGACAAGGTGAAAGAACTGGCCGAGTTCTATGAGGTATTCCTGGGCCGCAAGGATGTCAATCTCGATGGCAATGACGATGCCCTCACCATCAAGTATCGTCCGACATACTACTTCCTGGGACTGCGTCAGAACGCCATGCAAACCAACCCGACATTGCATCAGACTGTCGGATGGCATGATCTGGGCCGCAATGCAGACGGTCTCTTCGATCCGCTTTCTGACACCTTGCCTTGACATGAGAGATTGCTCTATATCAACTGAAATCGGGGTGCGCCATGACAGGTGCACCCCGATTTTGTAATCATTGTATATCAGTTCCAGGCAAAATATTTTGTAAGTTGGAGCTTTTTCATTAAATTAGCGGCGCAGATGGGCCATTGCCCATCAAATGTATGAAACAGCATGTCGATAAAAGAAAACATCATGACCGTTGAAAGAATCATCACTACACTGATATGTGCCAGCCTTTGCATGGGAATATCAGCCCAGAAGAAAGCCAGGAAAGAACTCTTTGTCCCCATGGACTACTCCACATGCGGATACCACGCTTCGGAAGAATCCATTCCCGACGTAGGGGCAGACCTGCTGGTCGAATGGCAGGCAGGAGATTGTTCGCTACGACTACAACAAGCGATCGATGAGCTTTCAGCAAAGAAACCTGATGCGAAAGGGCACAGAGGCACCATCCTGATCGGAACAGGCACCTATCAGCTCGACCGTCCGCTGCGCATCACGGCATCTGGCATTGTCGTCAGGGGAATGGGAAAAGACAAGACAAAACTCCTGAAATGCGGTGTCGACCGGGGAGCTATCTTCTATGTGGAAGGTTGTGACGCCATGCCCCCTGCCGCCGCCACATCCGACACCCTTTTTCTCGCAAACGTGACAGTGCCGGCAGGAGCCACGAAGTTGACTCTGGCTTCATCTGACTCACCATTGAGACCCGGCGACCGCATCCGCATCATCCGCCCCTCCACCCGGGAGTGGATCTCACACTTGGGAATGGAAGACTTTGGAGGAGGCCTCGACTACACAGGATGGAAGCCTACGGACATCGACATCACCTGGGACCGGACCATCACAGCCGTCGAAGGCCGCGACATCATCATCGACGCCCCCATCACCACCACGCTCTCTCCTCTTTATGGCGGAGCATTTATTCTCAGACACGCCGCCAACGGCGAGATTGCGGAATGCGGTATCGAGAACCTGACGCTGGAGTCGGAAATTCACAGTTGGAATCCCAAAGACGAAGACCACTGTTGGGACGGCATTTTCATCGACCACGCCCGCGACTGCTGGGTGCGCCGTGTCGACTTCCACCATCTGGCGGGCAGTGCCGTCAACTTGCAGAAAGGCACCAGCCGCATCACCGTAGAGGACTGCATCGCCACAGAACCCGTATCGGAAGTGGGAGGCTGGCGCCGGCAGGTGTTCCTCACCCGCGGTCAGCAGACCCTTTTCCAGCGTTGTGTCTCTCGGCATGGCATCCATGACTTCGCCGCAGGCTATTGCGCCGCAGGTCCCAACGCATTCGTGCAGTGCGAGGGTGAGGAGTCACTGGGTTTCAGCGGCAGTATCGGTTCATGGGCGGCTGGCCTGCTGTTTGACATCGTGAATATCGACGGCAGCGACATCCGTTTCGGCAACCTCGACCAATTTCAGTTTGGCACAGGCTGGAACACCGCCAACTCGATGCTCTGGCAGTGCACCGCCTCCACCATCACCTGTTACTCCCCCGACGAAGAAAACCGATGCAGTGCACACGGATGCTGGGGCACGCTCACCGGAGACGGAGAATGGACCAGCAGCAACGACCACGTGTCACCCCGTTCACTCTTCTACGATCAATTGGAGCACAGGCTCATCTCCCAAGGACAAGACTCGGGCACCGTCGCCACACTGCTCAAGCGAAACGCCCATCTCCTACCCCGCTCCACCAATGCCACCAGTTCACCGACGGTGGAACAGGCCATGAGTCTGGCGATGGAGTCGCTCACCACCCCCCGCATGACCCTTGAGATGTGGATGGACAGCATCCCCTATCACGCACCCCTCACTGTCATGCGCCCCATGAAGACAGGCAAGAAGCCTATTGTCACCCAGGAGGAAGCCTCCCCCAAAGAAATCAGATGCCAGAACGGCTATCTCACATCCGGAGCCCTGCTTATCACCGGCAACCAATATGACATTCCCTGGTGGAGCGGACGGGTGAAAGACAACTTCGTGGAGAATGCCGCAAAGCCAGCCATCACCCGTTTCGTGCCAGGTCGTGAGGGCACAGGGTGGACCGACCGTCTCGACAGCGTCGTCGACTACCTCTCCACACACCACTACAGCAGTCTCTACCACCATTACGGACTCTGGTATGACCTCCGTCGCACCGACCATGAAAGAGTGAGGCGAGCCGATGGAGACGTGTGGGCACCCTTCTACGAGCAACCCTTCAGCCGCAGCGGACAAGGCACTGCGTGGGACGGTCTGTCACGTTATGACCTCAGCCGTCCCAACCAATGGTACTGGCAGAGGCTCAGGACTTTCGCTGAACAGGCATCCGGGCGAGGCATCCTGCTCTTCAACTGCCACTATTTCCAGCACAATATCCTGGAGGCAGGAGCTCATTGGGTGGACTGTCCATGGCGTCCTGTCAACAACATCAACGCCACCGATTTCCCCGAGCCCGTGCCCTTCGCCGGCGACAAGCGCATTTTCATCGCCGAGCAGTTCTACAACGAAAACGACAGCATTCTCCGTCCCCTTCATCAGCAGTATATCCGCATGTGCCTTGAGGAGTTGAGAAACCAGTCCAACACCGTCCACCTGATCAGTTCCGAATACACCGGTCCGCTGCATTTCACCCGTTTCTGGCTCAGCACCATCGCCCAATGGGAAAAAGAGACCGGGCTGCATCCCCTTATCGCACTGAGCTGCACGAAAGACGCGCAAGACAGCATCCTGTCTGACCCCGAACTGAGCAAGGTAGTGGATATCATCGACATACGCTATTGGCACCACAACACCACAGAGACCTGGGCACCAGAGGCAGGCCGCAACTTAGCACCACGGCAATGGATGCGCAAATGGCGCGTCGGCAAGACTGGTTTCGACGAGGTCTACCGTGCCGTTCGGGAATACCGCGAACGCTATCCCGAGAAAGCCGTCACCTATTTCTCGCAGCAATATCCGGAAAACGGGTGGGCCGTGTTGATGGGAGGCGGGTCGCTCGCCAACATTCCCGTCCGTGCTGAAGCGGGAGTCCTGCAGCGCGCCCTTTTGGCCGACATCATCACAATGCGCCCGCTGGAGGGCAATGGAAGCCTCGTCCTCGGAGATGCGACGAAAGGCTACCTCCTCTACGGTCGAGGAGGAAAGGCCAGTCTGCCGATTTTGTCAGGACGCTATACCATCTATCGAATCCACCCCAAGACAGGTGAGATTTCCCTCATGCAGAAAAAAGCGAAGTACGAAGGCATGTTCACTATTGATATACAATCAGGCGAAATCCTATGGATTAGAAAGGAATAGCGGCCAAAAATCATTTTTTCTGCCACAAAAAATCATTTTTTCATGTTGTTATTCCATTTTTTCAGATTATATTTGCAATCAGAAAACTACCTACACAAACAAATCAACCTAATGATCAACTTTGCCACCCTTTACGACGAACACATCGACAATCTTTTCGCATTCGGGTCACGCTTCACCTCCGACCGCGAGCTGCTGAAAGACTGCATCCACGACGTGTTTGTGAAATTCTTCACCAAAGGCGAAGCAATGAATGCCGTGGAGAAGATCGAGAGTTACCTCTACATCTCACTCCGCAACCGCATCAACGACGAATATCGCCGCAACACGCGCCTGTGTGATTATGAGATCAACGACATCAGCATGCGTGCCCTCGCCGAGGCCGAGGAATACAACAACGAGGTCATGGAACGCCAGATGGCCCTGACCTCCAGCATCGAGCAGTTTTTCGAGAAGCTCTCCCCTCGCCAGCGCCAGATCATCAACCTCTATTATATAGAGCAACGCAAATATGATGACATCTGCCAGATCATGGGCATCAATTACCAGAGTGTGCGCAATCTGATGCACCGCAGCATCAGCCGTCTGCGCAAATACGCTGCTGAGATGCAGCCCGCCGTGTAGAGAAAAGCGAAGACAAGCGAAAAACGCTTATTTTTGTGGGTACAATGAGCCGTGACATGGGTCTATAGTGAAAAGGCACACATGGCAAAGACGAATCCACCATCCCAACAACCCAGCGACTCGATGCATAGATACCTCTGTGCACTGCAAGTCATGTCTGCGAAAGAAAAAGAGGAACTGAAGCAGCGCATTGCCGAAGACATCAGTCTTGCCGCCAAGGAGTAGAAGTTTTTAGTTACAAAGGCACGTGTTTTACGTCATAGAGATATATGAGTAAGACACGTGTTTTTTTATGTTTGGTGGCATCATGGCTATTGGCCGTGGATGCCGTGATGGCGCAAGAGCGCTATCAAGTGGGAGTATGCGACTGGATGGTACTGAAACGACAGAAGCTCGGTGCCTTCGAACTGGCCAAGCAGTTGGGCTGCGATGGTCTGGAGATGGACATGGGTTCTCTGGGCAAGCGCGACACTTTTGAGAACAAGTTGCGCATCCCCAAGGAAGCGGCCATTTTCAAGAAGACCGCCGACAGCCTTGGCATCCGTGTGGGAGCTGTGGCGATGAGCGGTTTCTACGCACAGGACCTCAGTCAGAAAGATACCTACCTCTCGCTCGCCGAAGACTGCTTCGACACCATGGACAAGATGGGAGGCGTGACCGTGGCCTTCCTTCCTCTGGGCGGCTGCGGCAACGACTGGACTACCGACAAGGCGAAGCGTGCCGTCATCGTGAAGCGTCTGCATGAGATCGGCGAGGCTGCCAAGTCGAGAGGCAAGCGAGTGGGCATCGACACCCCGCTTGATGCGAAAGGAAACCTCAAGCTACTCAAGGAAATCCACAGCGACGGCATCGGCATTTTCTACAAATTCCAGACCATCATCGAGAACGGTTGGGACATCAATAAAGACCTCATGCGTCTGGGCAGCCGCAACATCTGTGCCATCCATGCCTCCAACACCGACAAGGTGTGGCTTCGTGAGGACTCCTGCATTAATCTGCCCGCCATCAAGCAGACCCTCGACAAGATGGGATGGAGCGGTTGGCTGTTTGTGGAACGCAGCCGCAACGTGAAGATGGTGCGCAACGTGAAGATGAACTACGGCAACAACGTGCGCTACCTGAAGGAAGTCTTCAACAGCTACCCCACTCCAGCGGAAACGCTCCACTCGGAAAGCCGTGACCCGGATTACGTGAAGACCATCCTCGGCCGAGCAGAGAAAGCCACTGACGCCCTGAGCATCACCTGGACCCCCATGGGCGAGAACGTGCGCAACATCATCGCCAACCGCTATTTCGCCCTCAACGATATCTATGCCGAGCGCGACTCCGTGAAGAAGACCGACAAGGCACTGGCCGCCGCCCAATGCGACGCCAAGCTCTACCGCAGCCACTTCGGTTTCGATGCCGACCTGTCGAAATACCTCAAGCCTCAGGAGATAGAGCGTGTGAAGGACATCATGACATATGATGTGGTGAAAGTCACCTACGATGCCTATAGCGACATGATCCCATCGCTGACGACGGAAGAGAAAGCCCAGATCCTCATCTGGCTGAAAGAAGCCCGTGAACTGGCCATCGACGCCGAAAGCAGCAACAAGAAGCACGAGACCTTCAAGAAATACAAAGGCCGCATCAACAACTACCTCTCAAAGCGCGGATACGACATACAGAAAGAACGTGAGGCTTGGGAGAAGCGAACATCCAACAAATCCAAGAACTAAGATGAGAAACTATCTGATACTACTGGGCATGTCGGTATTCATGCCCTCGATGGCACAGCAAGGCGGTCTGACCCGTACGGACGACAGCCATTATTCCGTGATGCACTCCACGCCCCTCAACGCCGTGACATGGAACGCAGGATTCTGGGGCGAGCGCTTCGCCGTGCTGAGCAAGACCTCGGTGCAGAGCATGTGGCAGACCTGGCAGAGCGATGAGGGGAAAGGATTCAACAATTTTCTCATCGCATCAGGAGAGAAGCGTGGCGAGCATCACGGCCCACCATTCCACGACGGCGACATGTATAAATGGCTGGAGGCCGTGGCTGCTGTCTACGCCGTGAACAAAGACCCCGAACTCGACCGGATCATGGACCGCTTCATCGGTTGCGTGGTGAAATCACAAAGAGCCGACGGCTATATCCATACCCCCGTCATCATCGCTGAGCTCAACCGGCGGCTGAACGCCACCACCACCGACCAAGACAACACCGTCGTCGGCACCGCTGTCGGCACTAAAGACGACTCCGCCTTCGGCAACAGGCTCAATTTCGAGACCTATAACCTCGGTCATCTCATCATGGCCGGCATCATCCACAAGCGCGCCACGGGGAAGACCACCCTCTACAATGCCGGTATCAAAGCCGCCGATTTCCTCTACAACTTCTGCAAGAACTCACCCGAAGAACTCGCCGGAAATGCCATCTGCCCATCGCATTATATGGCTATCGCCGAACTCTACCGAGAGACCAAAGATCCCAAATATCTGGAACTCTCCAAGCAGTTTATCGACATCCGCGGCATGGTGAAGAACGGCACTGACGACAACCAAGACAGGATTCCCTTCCGCGACCAATACCAAGCGATGGGACATGCGGTGAGAGCCAACTACCTGTATGCCGGCGTGGCCGACCTCTTTCTGGAATCAGGAGAACAGCAGCTGATGAAGAACCTCACATCGATCTGGGACGACATTGTGGGCAGGAAAATGTATATCACCGGCGGTTGCGGAGCCCTTTACGACGGCACCTCCCCCGATGGCACCGATTACAAGCCCGACAATATCCAGAAAGTCCACCAGAGCTATGGCCGTCCGTATCAGTTGCCGCAATCCACCGCCCACAACGAGACCTGCGCCAACATCGGCAACATGCTCTTCAACTGGCGTATGCTGCTGGCCACAGCCGACGGCAAGTACGCCGACATCGTGGAGAACTGCCTATACAACAGCATCCTCTGCGGCATCTCGCTCGATGGGGAGAAATACTTCTACACCAACCCCATGCGCATGAGTGACGAACTGCCCTACACCCTGCGCTGGCCCAAGGAGCGCAAGAAATACATCAGTTGCTTCTGTTGTCCGCCCAACACCCTCCGCACGCTCTGTGAAGCCCAGGATTATGCCTATGCGACGGGTAACGGGGAACTGTATGTGAACCTTTTCGGAGACAACACGCTCCACACGACAATCGACGGTATCGGAGAGGTCACTCTCTCACAGTCGAGCGACTACCCATGGGACGGGCACACCGTGATCGAGATCAAGCAACTCAAAGGCAAAAAGTCCTTCAAGCTCAAGTTGCGCCGTCCCTCCTGGTGCGAGGAGATACATGTGAGCAAGAACGGCGCAGATCTCACCTCCTCCATCGTCGAAGAGAAGGGATATATCGTCATCGAAACGACCTGGAAGAAAGGTGACACCGTGGTCTACGACATGACCATGACTCCCCACCTCATAGAAGCCAACCCACTCGTAGAGGAAGCCCGTGGCCAGGTGGCCGTCCAGCGCGGTCCCATCGTCTACTGCGCCGAGAGCCAGGACCTCGGAGGAGCTGACATCGACAATCTCATCATCCCGTCCAAAGCCCGTTTCACCCCAGTGGAGACGCGAATCTCCGGCAGTCGACTGATGGCCCTCGAGGGCGAGGTCATGGTGAGGAACGACGCGCCATGGTCGGGCAAGCTCTACCGCAATGCCATATCCGGCATGCAACCCAAAACCATCCGCCTCATCCCCTATTTCGCATGGGGTAACCGCGGCAAAAGCGAGATGACCGTATGGATGCCCACCGGATATTGACGACACTTGCGGCGATGATTTTCGCATGCGTCTCTCCAGCAGCCAACGCCGGCTTCACCCTCAAGGTGGAGCCAGGTGCGTTTACGATAGAGCATGCCCTTCAGGAAGCCCGGCTCCGCCGTTTGCATGAAGGTGGCGACAAAGTCGTCATCCGCCTGCAGAGCGGCACCTACCGGTTGTCGCAGCCCATCATCATCCGTCCTGAAGACAGCGGCACCACCCTCATTGCCGACGGCGAGGTGAGGATTTCGGGCGGTGTGGCCATCAAAGGCTGGCGCAAGCAGGGCAGGCTATGGGTAGCCGACGTGCCGGAATGGAACGGCCGTCCTCTGGAGTTCAGGCAGATGTGGGTGAACGGCAGGAAAGCCATCCGCGCACGCGATGTGGATGACCTGGAGAAGATGTGGCGCATCCGCAACATCGACAAGTCCGGCGAAGTGCTTTACGTGCCTGCCGCCGCCGTCAAGAAGATCCTTCATGCCCGCCACGCCGAGATGGTGCTCCATGAAATGTGGTGCATCGCCAACCTCCGCATCAAGAGCATCGAAGTGACGGGTGACAGTGCAGCCGTGCGTTTCCACAATCCCGAGAGCCACGTGCACTTCATGCATCCATGGCCCTCGCCCATGGTCACCACCAACGGACGCAACTCAGCCTTTTACCTCACCAATGCCCGAGAACTGCTCGACCATCCCGGAGAATGGTTTCTCGATGCCCAAGGCCAGCGCCTGTACTATATGCCCCGTGAGGGAGAGGACATGACAAAAGCCGAAGTGGAGGTGCCCGCCCTCGAGACACTCGTCAAGGTAGAAGGCACCCCCGACCGAAGAGTGACTGATGTCACGATCCAGGGTATCACATTCAGCCACTCGACATGGATGCGCCCGAGCATCATGGGCCATGCCCCGTTGCAAGCCGGCATGTACATGATAGAAGCCTACAAGATCAAACCACAGATCTCCAGGCCCGACGGCGACCACAAACTCGACAACCAGGGATGGGTGGGACGGCCATCCGCCGCCATCGCAGTCGACGGGGCACGGAATGTTGTAATCACCGACTGCGTAGTGACCCACTGCGCCTCGACCGCCATCGACATCCACCAATACGCCACCGACTGCCAGGTATCCAACTGCGACCTCCTCGACATCGGTGGAACAGGAATCCTGGCCGGCACTTTCGGTCCTGAGGGCCATGAGGCCCACCTGCCCTATCAGCCCACCGACATGAGCAGCATCTGCACCGGTCTGCGGATCATCAACAACCGCATCGACGATGCCGCCAATGAAGACTGGGGCTGTCTGGGCATCGGAGCCGGATATGTGCGCGGCATCCGCATCGAGCACAATGAGGTGTCCAACGTCTCGTATACCGGAATCAGCCTGGGCTGGGGCTGGAACCAGCAGACCTGCGCCATGGCCGACAACCTGGTGCGAGGCAACTACATCCATCATTATGCCCGACACATGTATGACACCGCCGGCATCTACACCCTCGGGGCTCAGCCTCACACCTTCATAGAGGAGAATGTGGTGACCGACATCTACACCCCCGGCTACGTACACGACCCCGAGCACTGGTTCTATCTCTATACCGACGAAGGATCGTCGTACATCACCCTGCGCAACAACTGGACCCCCTCGGAGAAATACCTCCGGAACGCCAACGGTCCCGGCAACACGTGGGAGAACAACGGACCACAGGTGGCCGACAGCATCAAAGTCCGGGCCGGACTACCCTTCAACAGAAAATAACACAACCTATATCAAGACATCAGATCATGACCCATCACGTTGACCCAAAGCCCTTGTGCGGCATCATTCCCCCTCTTGTCACCCCCCTGATAGACAATGAACATCTCGACACCGAGAGTCTGGAACGCCTCATCGAGCATCTCATCTCAGGAGGCGTGCATGGCCTCTTCATCCTTGGGACGACAGGCGAGGAGCAAAGTCTCAGTTACAAGATCCGCCAGGAGATGATCACGCAGTCGGCACGCATCAACCGGGGCCGCCTGCCCCTGCTGGTGTGCGTCACCGACACCTCGATCGTGGAGAGCATCCGTCTGGCCCAGGTAGCCGCAGACAGCGGAGCCGACGCCGTCGTATCAGCCCCCCCTTATTATTTCGCACCGGGCCAGCCCGAACTGGCCCAGTTTTATGAGGAACTGGTGCCCCAGCTCCCCCTGCCCGTATACCTCTACAACATGCCCTCGCATGTGAAAGTGAACTTCTCGCCCGACACCGTGCGCCGCATCGCCCGCAATCCTCAGGTGGTGGGTTTCAAAGACTCCTCCGCCAATGCTGTCTATTTCCAGTCGGTGCTTTATGCGATGCGCGAGCGGCCCGATTTCTCGATGCTCGTCGGACCAGAGGAGATCACAGGAGAATGCGTGCTCATGGGTGCCCATGGCGGCATCAATGGCGGAGCCAACATGTTTCCCGAATTGTATGTCGGCATGTATGAAGCCGCCAAGTCGGGCGACCTGTCCCGCATCCTCAAGTATCAGCAGCTCATCATGCAAATCTCCACCACCATCTATACCGTAGGCAAACATGGATCGAGCTACCTGAAAGGTTTGAAATGCGCCCTCTCCCTGCTTGGCGTCATCAACGACGACTTCGTCGCCTCGCCATTCTACAAGTTCAACCCCCCAGAGCGCGAAAAGATCGCAGCCGCCCTGTCGGCCCTTCCCATTGAAAACGGAAAGTTGAAGATATGAACACCATCGACCTCATCATCTTCCTGGCATTCACCCTCGGAGTGGTCGTCTTTGGTTGTTCGTTCTACAAGAAAGGCAACACCTCCTCCGACTTCACGCAGGCCGGGCGCTCACTGCCCGGATGGGTTGTCGGCATGAGCATCTTCGCCACCTATGTGTCGAGCATCAGCTACATCGGTTATCCAGGCAAGGCTTTCGCCTCCGACTGGAACGCTTTTGTCTTCTCGCTCTCCATCCCTGTGGCCAGTTATTTCGCTGCCCGTTATTTCGTGCCTTTCTACCGCAAGGGAGGCAGCGTGTCGGCCTACACCTTCCTGGAGGAGAAGTTTGGCCGCTGGGCCCGGCTCTACGCCTCGGCCTGTTATCTGCTGACCCAATTCGCCCGCATGGGCAGTATTCTCTATCTGCTGGCCGTACCCATGTATATCCTGATGGGCTGGAACCTGCATTTGGTGATCATCGCCACTTCTGTGGCCATCATCATCTACTCGATGCTGGGCGGTCTGAAAGCCGTCATCTGGGCCGATGCCATCCAAGGCATCATCCTCATCGGCGGTGCCCTGATGTGCCTTGGCATTCTCTGTTTCTCAATGCCCGAAGGTCCGGCACAGGTTTTTGACCTGGCCATCCACTCCCCCGAAGGCAACAAGTTCTCCCTGGGTGCCTTCACGTCAGATCTCACCACCTCCACCTTCTGGGTATGCTTGATCTACGGCATTTTCATCAATCTCCAGAACTACGGCATCGACCAGAACTACGTGCAGCGCTACCATGCAGCGAAGACCGACCGCGACGCCCGTTTCTCCGCCCTGTTCGGCGGTTATCTGTTCATCCCCGTCTCCGCCCTCTTCTTTCTCATCGGTTCTGCACTCTACAGCTACTACACCGCCCATCCCGGCCTGTTGCCCGCCGACATCGCCGCCAAGCCCGATTATGTGTTTCCTTACTTCATCGTTCACGGTTTGCCAGTAGGCCTCCGCGGTCTGCTGATCGCCTCTATCTTCGCAGCCGGCATGAGCACGGTGTCCACGAGTGTCACCTCGGCAGCCACCATCATCCTCACCGACTACTACAAGCCATTAGTCAAGACAAGCAGCGAGCGTCGGGAAGTGTTCGTGCTGCGTTTGTCGAGTTGTCTTGTCGGCATCATCGGCATCGTCATCGCCATTGCCATGCTCAGTGTGGAGAGCATCATCGATGCCTGGTGGAAACTATCGTCAATCTTCTCTGGTGGCATGCTCGGGTTATTCCTGCTTGGCATTCTCCCCCGAAACATCGGCAAGGCCGCAGCCCTTCTGGGATGTATCTGCGGCATATTTGTCATCGCCTGGATCTCGTTAGCCGCCACCATGGAACTGCCCGGTCCGCACCTGCATGAGTATCTCGCCATCGTCCTGGGCACGACCACCATCTTCATCGTAGGATTCCTCATCTCCTATCTTTGGAGAAAGAGCTCTTAGTCAATATCATCACACCAAAGGAAAAAGCATGAAAGCAGACAACGCCACATGGATCTGGTATCCCGGAGATTTCGAGATCTGGCTGGGCAACAAGTTCAACAACCGCCGCACGGAACGTGGAGCCATGTTTCCTCCCTTCTGGAAGCAAGACAGCCATTGGCCCACCGTGGAGTTCCGCAAGGAGTACGACTTGTCGGCTACCGATAAAGTAGCCCTTGTGGCAGAAGGCAGTTTCTGTCTGAAAATCGACGGTGTGCTGCAGTTTGGCATGCCCGAAACTTTCCTCGTGCCCCAGGGCCATCATGAGATCAGCGTGAAGGTATTCAACCCCGCCTCACCCCCCGCCCTTTTCCTCGACGGCGATGTCATCAAGAGCGACGGCAGTTGGCTATGCACCTACGAGGACAAGATCTGGATCGACGAGAACGGCGTAGCCCATGGTTCGGGTCAGTACGTGTCTTCTGGCTACTGGAACTTCGGCGATCCCGGGCAAGGTCCCTCCACCTTCGCCTTGCCGCGCAGGGAGGAAGTGCCTGCGAGCCTCACCACCGAGGGCCGGGGATTGCTTGCCGACTTCGGTAAGGAGACGATGGGCTACCTCACCCTCAAAGGTATCGAGGGAGAAGGGCAACTCAACATCTTCTATGGCGAGAGCCGTGAGGAAGCCATGGACAAAGCTTTCTGTGAGACCCTCGACCAACTCGAAGTGCTGTCTGATGCCATTATCGACAATGCCACCAACACCCTCGCCGACCGTTCGGACGACTATACGCTGCCCACCAGCAAGGCGTTCAGGTTTGTCTACCTGGAGGGAACGGGCTGTGTGCGTCTCCGTGCGCTGGCCATGCAATATGAATACGCCCCCTTCGACGAATCCCGTAGCGGCCGTTTCCGCTGCAATGACGAAGAGTTGAACCGCATCTGGGAGGTAGCCGCCTACACGATGGACCTCACCACCCGAGAATTCTTCGTCGACGGCATCAAGCGCGACCGCTGGACCTGGAGCGGCGATGCCATCCAGAGTTATTTGATGAACTACTACCTGCGCTACGACACGGAATGTGTGAAGCGCACCATCCGCCAGTTGCGCGGAAAAGACCCCGTGACCGCCCATGTGAACACCATCATGGACTACACGTTCTACTGGTTCAAGTCCATCCTCGACTTCTACCTTTATACCGGCGACCTTGCCTTTGTCCGTGAGATGTGGCCTCGGATGGTGACACTGATGGACTACGTTTTGAGCCGCACCAATGCCGACGGCATGGCAGAGGGGCAACCCGACGACTGGATTTTCGTCGACTGGGTGGACTTCCCCATGCACAAGCGGGGCACACTAAGTTTTGAGCAGCTGCTCTTCTGCAAAGCCCTTGAGACCATGCACACTTGCGCCACGCTTTTGGGCATCAACAGCCAATATGGCGAAAGGGCCTCCGCCTTGTTGTCAAAAGTGAGAGCCACCTTCTGGAGCGAGGAGTGCCAAGCCTTTCTCCACGCCATCGAGGAGGGAGAGCTCAACAAGATGGTGACGAAGTTCCCCAACATGTTTGCCATCCTCTATGGCTATGCCAATGACAGGGAGCGAGAAGCCATACTGAAGCATGTGCTGCTCAACAAGCAGATAGAAGCCATCACCACTCCCTATATGCGCTTTTATGAGTTGGAAGCCCTTTGCGCCATGGGCCGACAGGCAGAAGTCCTGCCAGAGATCAAAGCCTACTGGGGCGGAATGCTTCGCGAGGGAGCCACCACCTTCTGGGAGAAATACGTGCCAACGGAGAAGGGCGCCGAGCACCTCACGATGTATGGCCGTCCCTACGGCAAGAGCCTCTGCCATGCCTGGGGTGCCAGTCCCATCTACATCCTCGGCAGGTATTTCCTCGGCGTGCGCCCCACCAAGGCTGGTTATGAGGAGTATGAGGTGCGCCCGGATCTCGGTGGACTGGAATGGATGGAAGGCACTGTCCCCACCCCCTTCGGCAAGATTGAAGTCTCCGTCCGCTCCGGTTGCGTGACAGTTCGCAGCGACGGTGGCATCGGCACTCTCATCCTCGGCGACCGCCGCATACAAATCCCCGCCCGCAAGGCCATCACCCAAACACTCACGACACGATGAAAACAAGAACCCTTATCACCATAGCAAGCCTGTGGCTCTCGCTGTCGGCCACAGCGCAGGTGAGCGTGAAGTTGAAGCACGTCTCACCCCAAACGGAATATGCCGCCACCATCCTGCAGAAGATCAAGAGCCGCCACCGGGTGTCTATCGACGTAAGCCAGCAAGGAGAGGCCGAGGGTTACACCATCACCCGAAAGGGAAAGCGCATCACCATTCTCGGTAACGACGAGAGCGGGAGCATCTATGGAGCCAACCGATTGGTGGAAGCCTATCAGCAAGACCCCACCCTCCAGTGTCTGACCACCCTTACCGAGGTGCCCGACATGAAACTGCGCGGTGCCTGCGTAGGACTACAGAAAACCATCTATCTGCCCGGACACAGGGTCTATGAATACCCCTATACCCCTGAGAATTTTCCCTGGTTCTACGACAAGGACTTATGGCTGAGATACCTCGACCTGCTGGCAGAGGACAACATGAACACCCTCTATCTATGGAACGGCCATCCCTTTGCCTCATTGGTGAAACTCGATGATTACCCCTTCGCCCCCGAGGTAGACGATGCCACGATGCAGAAGAACCAGGACATGTTCACCTTTCTCACCACAGAGGCAGAGCGCAGAGGCATCCGTGTCATCCAGATGTTCTACAACATCATCCTGTCGAAACCCTTTGCCGATCACTACGGGCTGAAGACCCAGGACCGCAACCGTCCCATCACCCCCCTCATCGCCGACTACACCCGGAAATCCATCGCCGCTTTCGTACAGAAATACCCCAACGTGGGTTTTCTCATCTGTCTGGGAGAAGCCATGTCGGGCATCGAGACCGATATCAAGTGGATGACAGAGACCGTCATCCCCGGCATCAAAGACGGTCTGAAAGCCTCTGGCCGCACCGACACCCCACCCATCATCCTGCGCAACCACGACACCGACGGTCCGGCCGTGCTGAGAGCCTCGCTTCCCCTCTACCCCAACATCTACACGATGAACAAGTACACCGGCGAAAGCCTCACCACCTATGAGCCCGGCGGCCCGTGGGGTGAGACCCACCGCCGGTTGGCTGCTGCCGCTCCCATCCATATCGACAACGTGCATATCCTCGCCAACCTGGAGCCCTGGCGTTGGTCCTCACCGGCATTCACTCAGAAGGCCATACAGGCCATGCACCAGGTGCACCACTCCAAGGGCTTGCACCTCTATCCCCAGGCCAGTTACTGGGACTGGCCCTACACAGCCGACAAGCTGGCTGATGGCAGCAGGCAGTTGCAAATCGACCGCGACTGGATGTGGTACAAGGCTTGGGGACGCTATGCCTGGAACAGCCAGCGCGGCGATGACAAAAGCTATTGGACACGGCTCCTTGCCGACCGCTTCGGCATCGACGAATCGCTTGCCGGCCATGTGCTCAACGCCTACGACGAAGCTGGAGAAATCGCCCCCAAACTCATCCGCCGCTTCGGCATCACCGAGGGCAACCGCCAGACCCTGCTCTTAGGCATGAAGATGTCGCAACTGGTGAATCCCTACAAATACACCATCTACCCCGGTTTCTATGAAAGTTGCGGACCTCAGGGCGAAAAACTCATCGAATATGTGGAGAAAGAATGGAAGCATCAGCCGCACAGCGGCGAACTGCCTCTTGACATCGTCACGCAATGCCTCATCCACGGCAACGAAGCCACCACCTCCATCGAGTTTGCCCGTCCTTTCGTCAAGAAGAATCAGGAAGAGTTTGCCCGCATCGCCAACGACATGGCCTGCTACTGCACCTTCGCCCGTTCGTTCTATCACAAGGTGCTCGCCGCGGAGCAAGTGCTCAACTACAAATGGAGCAAGGACATCCAGTATCTCGACAGTGCCGTCGTGGCACTCGAAGAAAGTCTGCGGCAATGGCGACAACTCGTCGGTCTCACCCAGGACACCTATCTCTATGCCAACTCCATGCAGACGGCACAGCGCCGCATCCCTGTGGGCGGAGACAACGGCCATTTCAAGACATGGGCAGAGATGCTGCCCGTCTATGAGGAAGAGCTCTCCCATCTGAAAGCCAACATCGAGAAGTTGCGACACCCCCAGCAAGCAGCGAACGACGACACCATCCAGCCTCTCCACCCCATGAAGGTGGACCTCTTCTATGCCGGATCGCCCCGTCAACTGGGCCATGCACCAGCCCCGACCGTCACCACACTCACGAAAGACGCTCTGCTCTTTGAGAACCGCCAGAAGCGCATCGACAGCATCGCACCCGAACTGTCAGGACTGGGAGCCATCATCCTCAACCGCGACACCACCCGCATCGAGGGGACGTCTGTGGAGTTCTCCTGCGACAAACCCGTCAAGATGCTGGTGGGATTCTTCATCGACGATGACCCCAAATGGGCCAAGGTGCCCAAATTGGAGACCGATGCCACAGGCAATGAATACGGTCAGGCCGAACCCGTCATCAGCAATGCCATCAACATGACAGGCATGCCCACTGTCAACATCCATGCTTATCATTTCGGTGCCGGAAAACATGTCATCAACCTGCCCAAAGGCATCATCATGGTAGCAGGATTCACCGACAGCGAGTTGCGCCCACGTGACGCCGGACTGCAAGGAGCCGGCGACGAAGTAGACTGGCTCTTCAACTAAAAAGCCCCCTTTACACCCATCATGAGAAAACTATTCACCCTGATCCTTTGGCTGGCCATCAGCAGCGCCGCCACCTCACAGACTGTCTCACCATCACGGATGCGGCAGATCTATGAGGAGTCGCGCACCCCATGGAAATACGGCATGGTGGTGGCACCCGCGTCAAATCACCTGAAATACGACTGTCCCACGGTATTCCGTGAGGGAGGGACATGGTATATGACCTTTGTGTGCTACGACGGCAAAGGCGGCACCGACGGGAGAGGCTACACCACCTGGCTGGCCAAGAGCGATGACCTGCTGCACTGGCACATCGAAGGAAAGATCCTGGACCTGCCAGCAGTGGAGAGCGTTCAGGGCACCGCAGACGCGAAAGCACGAAAAGGACTGTGGGACCAGAACCAACGCGGCGGATTCCCTTCGCTGATCGACTACCAGTGGGAAGGCAGTTATGAGATGCAATCCTATAAAAAGCAGCACTGGATGACCTACATCGGCGGTCCTGGCACCGGTTATGAAGCCGTCAACGCTCCCCTGAGCATCGGCATGGCCTCCACAAAGGGCGATATCACCCAAGCCCATCAATGGGAAACCCGCGACGAGCCCCTCATGGGATATGATGACAGCGATGCTCAATGGTGGGAGCAGCTCACCCAATACAAGAGCACCATCTACTGGATCAAGGACAAGCGTCAGCGCATCAGAGGAGAAGAGAAATACCCCTTTGTGATGTTCTACAATGCCGGTGGCAAGGACGACACTCATCCCAAAGGCGAGCGCATCGGCATCGCCCTGTCGAAAGACCTCAAGCACTGGAAACGCTACCCCGGCAACCCCGTCTTCGCCCACGACAGCGACGGCACCATCACCGGAGATGCCCAGATCGTGAGGATGGGCGACGTGTGGGTGATGTATTATTTCTCCGCTTACAACCCTACACGGGAATACAACGCTTACAATACCTTCGCCGCCAGCTATGACCTCGTGCACTGGACCGACTGGACTGGCGACGACCTGATCATCCCGTCGAAGCCCTACGATGAGATGTTCGCCCACAAGAGTTGCGTGGTGAAGCACGACGGCACCGTCTATCATTTCTACTGTGCCGTGAACGAAGCCGGCCAACGAGGCATCGCCTTAGCCACCAGCCGACACTTAGGACAGAGCGAGGTGCACTTCCCCGACCCCGACCCCACAGGGCACCGCATCCTGCAGTCGCTGAACGATGACTGGCAAATCACCCACAACGGCAAGGAGCTGCGAGCCGACATCCCCATCAACCTCGACGACTACTATGGCGCCGTACAGAAAGAGCACGGCAACTTGCATGGAGAGGCTCTCTTCCGCAAGACCTTTACCGCCCCCGCCCTCAACGGCAAGCAATACTTCATCCGCTTCGAAGGTGTGGGCACCTACGCCGACATCACCCTCAACGGCAATCATCTCGGCAGATACGACATCGGGCGCACGACAGAGACCATCAATGTCACGCCACACCTGCGCATCGGAGCGTCGAACACGCTGGAAGTCAAAGTCAGCCATCCCGCCGGTATCACCGATATGCCCTGGGTCTGCGGCGGGTGCAGCAGTGAATGGGGATTCAGCGAGGGCAGCCAGCCCTTCGGCATCTTCCGTCCCGTCACCCTTGAGGTCACCGACCCTGTACGCATAGAACCCTTCGGCGTACATGTATGGAACAATGCCGCCTGCGACACGCTGTACATTGAGACCGAAGTGAAAAACTATGGACAGGAACCCGTGGCGATCGAGTTCATCAACAAACTCTGCGAGAAGAGCGGCAAACAAGTCCTGCGACTTACGGAGAACCTCACCCTTGCGCCCGGCGAAAGCCGCACGGTGCGCCAGCAGGCTGCCCTCACCCAACCCAAGTTGTGGACCCTGGCCAAGCCCTATCTCTACACGGTCAATACCCTGGTCAAGCGCAACGGCAAAGCCACGGAGAGCGCCAACACGCCCTATGGCATCTGCGCCACCTCCTGGCCCAAGACCCGGAATGACGGCGACCAGCGTTTCCGGCTCAATGGAGAACCCGTCTTCATCAACGGCACCTGTGAGTATGAGCACCTCTTCGGCCAGAGCCACGCCTTCAGCCATGAGCAGATCGAGGCCCGCATCAAACTGGTGAAAGACCTCGGTTTCAATGCCTTCCGCGATGCCCACCAACCCCACAACCTGCACTATCAGGAGCTCCTCGACAAGGAAGGCATCCTGTGGTGGCCCCAGTTCTCCGCCCACATCTGGTATGACACCCCCGAGTTCCGCGAATCATTCAAGCGCCACCTGCGCCAATGGGTGAAGGAACGCCGCAACTCCCCCTCCATCATCCTCTGGGGCCTGCAGAACGAGAGCACCCTGCCCCGCGACTTCGCCGAGGAATGCACTCAGATCATCCGTGAGATGGATCCCCGCTGCGGAAGCCAACGGCTCATCACCACCTGCAACGGCGGTGAAGGTACCGACTGGAACGTGATACAGAACTGGAGCGGCACATACGGCGGCGACATCGACAAATACGGTGAGGAACTGAAAACACCCGAACAGTTGCTCAACGGAGAATACGGAGCCTGGCGTACCCTCGGCAACCACACCGGGGAGGGCTACACCGAGGAGAAGTTCTGTGAGATACTCTCGAAGAAGATCCACCTGGCGGAAACAGCACGTGACAGCGTCTGCGGCCAGTTCCACTGGTTGTTGTTGTCGCACGACAATCCCGGCCGTCGCCAACCCGACGAGGCACTACGCCGCATCGACAAGGTAGGGCCCTTCAACTACAAGGGACTGCTCACCATCTGGGAACAGCCCACCGATGCTTTCTACCTCTATCAGCAGCACTACAACCCGCAACCCGTTTGTCCGGCCACCAGTACGATCGACGAGCGTCTGTTGAAAGGCGAGGAAGGATGGCGCTACCTCTTCCGTGTGAACTGCGGTGGTGACGATTATACCGACCGTCACGGACAACTGTGGTTGCAGGACAACATCGCTTGGTCGCAGTCTTGGGCGGATCGGTTTGAGGGGCTTTCCCCCTATCAAGCCTCACAGACCCGCAATGACTCTCTCTCCTCCCCTCTGTTTCAAACCTCCCGTTTCGGCCGGCATGAGCTCAGCTACCGCTTTGCAGCACTTCCGGGAAGATACCGCATCGAACTCTATTTCATCGAGCCATGGTACCGTCAGCAAGACGCGGAGGGACTGCGCATTTTTGATGTCGCCGTCAACGGCAGCACCGTCATCCACGACCTCGACATCTGGGCCCAGGCGCACTACGGCAAGCCCTATAAGCGAATCGTCTATATCGACAACCCTGGCAACACCATCACCATCCATTTTCCGAAGGTGAAAGCGGGCCAGGCCTTGATCTCTGCCATCGCCATTGCCCGCGAAGGAGAGACAGGGGAAAAGCACCACGACCTAAAATGGAAACGTCCCACGATGTGGCAGGACTTCGAGCGCGACATCCTGGTGAAAACGCCCGACTCCCTCCTCCCCCCCACGACACGAACCGCCATGGAAATCACGGGCAAGAAAGTGAAGAACCGCATGGAATGGGACTTCAGTGTCGGTGTAGCCAAAGTGTATGCCCTCCGCTGGAAGTACTACAACCCAGAGAAATCCCGTCAGTTGCACGTCAGGATCACCGATGCGAAAGGCACGGTATACAAGGACGATGACATCACCTTCCTCCAGACCCAGCAGAAGATCACGAAGCGCAAGACCACCAGCATCACCACTGGCACCCAAGTGAACGCCGGCCAATATCATGTCGTCGTCACTGGAGAAGGCATTGACGGAATGACATTCGACGCCCTCACCGTGGAGTGAATGAAAGTTAGAATAATACCGGAAGATGGTCCCAGAGCGACGAATATGCTCCTACTGCTTCAGCAGCCATTGGGCGAAGAATTGGTCATAGAGATAATTATGCAAAGACAATTATAATCTTATTATAATGCAAATATTTCCCTTCTTTTTTCATCACTCATGAAATATCTCCGTTTGACAACTTCGATTGGCATCGAGGGACAAACGCTCGGCTTTTCCACTTACTTCGGATGAATAGAGTCGCGAATGACAATATAATCTGTTATTGTCCCATAGCCGCACCAATATCCGTAGCCACCAACGATATTTGATTCTATATCGGAAGAAGTAGAGAAGAACATATTTGACGATAGCGACTGCATTTTAGTGTAGCTGTCCAAAATTCGGAAAGACACCTCGTCGACTTGCGAGAACTTGACAGAAACTGTATCATCAACAAGAAAATATGGGGTATAGCTTTTATCTATTAATTGATGGCCACGATAGACCGTCATATCCGTTTCTTCTTTCAGCACGTCATCGTCTATGCTGCCAAGATAGGATGCTTGATACTGCTTCGTTTTTGTCCCAACACGTGTAAAGAACTGATAATAGTTTTTTCCTGTTGGATCGTCTTTGAAAAGGGCTCTAATCTGAAATAATGAATCGGAATCTGCGCAACGCTCCACCCTGAAAGAGCAGTTGCCTGGTGGAGCGGGTATTGTCGTTTTGGCAGTCGCCCGCATATCTCTGTATTCCGCTTTCAGGTAATAAGTTTTTCCTACTTCACCTCTCATTCTGGATGTCGTGTATATGTATGGCGGGAAATATCCTTTGTCATATTTCCCTGTCAGCACAACGCTGTCATTTCCATCGCTAATAGTAACTTTAGCGAACCGCACAATATAATCACTGAGGCTGTCAATGTTTTGATAATTGGTGCTGACAGGCAATGAACGTGAAAGAATAACCACAGGGAATCCACCATCTTCTATCCATCCCTCCACAATCATGCTAGATGTATCTGTTTCCATTCTTTCGGAATCGTCTATGCACCCAATTAGCAGGAGCAGACAAGCAAAGACAAATATCAATCTCCACATAGTTTTATTAGAATTTATAATAATAGCTGATAGATGGAAGAGCATTTAAAATAAATGTGACAGGACGATACGCAAAAGAACCATCCTTTTGCGTTCTTAAATAATAAAATAGTTCGTTGTCACGGCTTGTCGTATTATACAGAGAAAAATTGATGCCGTGTTCCGATTTTTTCTTTCCCTTCCATTTATAATTGACAGAAAGGTCAAGCCTCATGTAGGGCTGAAGTCTGGCAGAGTTGTATTTGCCATATTTCATAATGATATTGTTGTTAAGAAGATATAAGGATTGTGCCGGAGTAAAAGGCGTCCCAGAGGCATAGACGATTGTCCCTCCAATAGTCCAGTGCTTCCCCACAGCATAAGCAGCAACTGCATTCAGTTCGTGCGGACGCTCATGGCTGGCAGGGTAAGAATCACGGCGCCTTTCTTCGTCAAAAGATCGGCGTGCATGAGTATATGTATAACTTAACCACCCTGTTAATGCTCCTGCACATTTGTTGAGCATAAGGCTAAAGCCATAGTTTTCACCATTACCGTGCAACAAGGCACTGTTCATATCATACTCTCTATTAACATAATCAAGAACAGACCCTTTATAGGCTATTTGGTTATATAGTCTCCTATAAAACAAATCCAATCCCACTCTATATCTCCGACCAAACAAATAGATAGAACCGTTTACTGAAAACTCGTGGGCATATTGGGGTTTGATGTCTTTTGAAGATGACATCCAGAATTCCGTGGGTAAACCAGAGTCGGAAAAACCTGTCTGGAACAGATATTGATGGCGAAGTGCATAGGTTGCAGAGACGTTCCATGTCGAATTGTCAAAAAGGAATCGTAAAGAGGGGTCGAGCGTGGTATAAACATGATTCACTTCTACAAAGCAAGTTCCGCGTATGCCACCCATTATATTCAGATGTTCAGTCAAGGGATATTCATAGTTCGCAAATAAGGAAGATTCCAAGGAGTGTGTCTTATCTATATTTGCGTCAGCCATTTTAAAATCAGCATGATGGTTCAATGACTGGGGGCGTATTTGATGAAGGGATGTCACAAAACCGACATTCCATCCTTTCCACATCAGATCACTTTTCATCCCGAAGTCGGTGATGCCAGAAGGCAGACGAAAGGACATATTCTGCATTTCAAGACTGAATATGTTTCGATAGTCTGTCACAAATGCTGTCGTCCTGGCTACCATCCCATCATCATTCTTATAGAACCAATGGAGTGCCCCCATATTATTGCCCCACCTGGCTTTCATGTCAGCGAGATAATGAGACTCAGAAAAGATTCCAGTGTCGCTGCCGCTATAGAGGTCAAACAATAGTAGATTATGCTTGTCCACTTGATGCCCTAGAGTGACATTTACATCGTAGAAAGAATATTTGACTTGTTGCTCATCTGCCTTCATCCATCGGCTATAAAGAAGGTTCAAATAAGACCCTCTCAGTGAAAGAGAGACAAAAGTCTTCTTTCCGAAAGGCAAATGAAGTGTACCTTGCGAAGAAATCAATCCAACAGAGACATTACCGTTAATGGAATCTGGAATGTCCGTCATGTGCAGCATATCCATTTGTCCGCCAATTCTATTTGGAGAGTCAGCACCAACAACTCCTTTTGCAATAGACATGGATTGGAAATGCGTAGAATTGAATGTTGAGAAGAAGCCTAACAGGTGATTCACGTTATAGATTGGAACTCCATCAATCGTTATCAGGTTATGCTGATTGTCGCATCCTTCTATATTAATGCCGCTCCTGTACTCATTGTTCGTCTGTATGCCTGGCAACATTTGGGCATAGTGCATGGGGTCGGCATTGCCAAGTATCTGAGGAAGCAAATTCATGCTACTCATATCCCATAGCGTCACACCCCGAACATCAGATTTAACTGGCAACCTGTTCCGAAAGCCTGTCACCGTTATGCTGTCAAGCGAAAAAGTCCATGCACTTTCATCTTCCTGAGAATATGCAGAAGATGAAAGTGCACAGAATAATATAATCAGAATGTATGTCAGACTGAACTTTCTCATTCGAGAGAATTACCAGTCAATGCGCTCATCTACAAGGTCGGCATACTTGTTTGCCAATGCCTTGAAAGTGTCAATGGTCTTTTTGAAGTCTTTTTCGTTGAAGAATGCTTCAAATGTGCTGTAAGAAGAACCGTCGAAGAAATATACCACCGGTTCAACTTCCCAATAAGTGCGACCATTCCAACTTTCATCAGCAAAAGGCTCCAACTTTATTGCAGCCTGTTTGACATTCTTTCCGTCGTAGAACAGATTAACGTCTGCAAGTGCATTAGCCTGATTAATGTAAGATTTGAAATTCTTCTCGTCTCCATCATTGTCTGAAGCATCTTCCAGATAATCTGCGAACTTGCGCACATCCGACAATGTTCCTTGAATCTGAACCTTACCAAGGATGTCCAGTTTTACGTATGCTTTTTTCCCATTAGCCTTATCGAAATCGTAATCGTCTCCGTCGAAGCTATCAGAACTGAACGCACTCACATTGACCGAAGGAATATCAAAAACATCGGCCGAAGCACCCATCGTCACAAGCGAAGTGCCATTTTTGCTCATGACAAACGATACTGACGCATTGGTGTTTGCTGTATATGCAACCCTGGAAACGTCAAATTTATAACCGTTGTTCAGTTCTATGAGAGACGACAGCGTTACGCTGTTCTTGCTGATGTCAAATTCTTCACCGCTGATGCTTCCCAAGTCAATGTTGACGGTAGTTTTAACGACCTGGCTTCCGCCCTGTGTCAAAGTTACCACAATCCTTTCTGGTATGCCTATGGTACATTGTGTGCGGTCGTAATAATCGTTACTGGTATATGTAGAGCCGTTAGAATCATATTCATAGTCTTTCCATTCATCGACATTGTAAGCATATACTTTCTTTACGCTACCGCTCGTTTCAAGCTTAAGTACACATTGCTGGCTACGCTTATCAGTGAAGATAAACTGCAAGTCGTTAGCTTTTTCCAACTCCCAACGGCCATTACGTGCTGTGAAATGTCCTGTAAAATTAGAGGCCATAAGCAAAGCTTTGTAGTTGGTGTAAATGTAATTATATTTGTAAGTATAACTTCCCCACTTTTCGGTTTCGCTTTCTGTTGTCTTTGTTCCAAGGGCTTCACGGGCAGCATTAAAAGCATCTTCAGCCCAGTCGCCGACGTTGTCCCAATTGTAGTCATCTCCGTATGTCTCGGCAATATACTTGCCAAGTTCGGCAATATCCCGGAAATCCGAAGATGGCATCATATCCATAAATTCCAGAGCCACAGTTTCAAGATACTCCTTCTGGTCGGCTGGCGACATGGCATTGTCCTTTGACGGTTCGACTGGATTGATGGGTGTTTCTGGATTACTTGGGTCGTCTTTGTCATCACTTCCACAGGAAACGACCCCCATACTTACGACAGCTGCAAACAAAACTGCCATCCATTTTAATGAATTCTTTTTCATGACACTAATTTTTGTTTAAAATTACGTTTAGTCTTTTTCACTTTTTCACATATTTCTTGCCATTTCGGATGTAAATTCCCCTCATGGATCGAGGTGCTCTCACGCCCTTGAGATCGTATGCGGGAGAGTCGTTATCATCAGGAGCGGCAATACCGGGAATACCCTCCAAATCCAATTTGAAATAGCCCGATTTCCACTGGAAATAGTCACCGGATGTATTCACGCCAAATTCGAATCCACTGGGGGCATGCATCAGGCAAGGAGTATTGGTCGTGCCCACTTGGTTACAAGCCGAATCGTCAATTCCCTTCATAGACAACGGTATTGACAGTTCCCGGAGGTTGGTACAACCGGACATGAAGGACTTTGATTCCGTGACATTGGAGAAATCAAATGAACTCAAGTCAAGAGCTGTCAGGTTCTGGCATTTGTAGAACATGCCCTCCATATTGGTCACTTTACTTGTATTGAAATGAGAAAGGTCTATCTCAGGCAAGGCGAAGCATTCGTAGAACATCTCATACATATTATCCACATTTCCGGTGTCAAAGCTACTGATATTCAAATCTCTCAGACTCTGGCAATCCACAAACAGGCTCCGCATCGTTGTCACATTATGGGTGTCGAAATTCGAAAGATCCAACCTTTCCAAATCTCTGCAATAGCCAAACATCGTGCGCATCTCTGTCACATTACTCGTATTGAAATGACTGACATCGAGTTCATTCACGCCGGTATCATAAAACATCCAGTTCATGTTTGTCACATTTTCGGTGTTGAAACCAGACACATCAATCTGCTTCAACTCTCTGCATCCATAGAACATGCAATTCATATTAGTCACATTCGACGTATTGAAATTGCCGACATCCAAATGTTTCAAGTTGCTACATCCATAGAACATCCCATCCATATCCCTCACTTTGCTTGTATCGAAATGGCTGATTTCCAAGCTTGAGAGATCATCACAGCCATAGAACATCTCATACATGCTTTCCACGTTACTTGTGTCGAAGCTGGTCAGGTCCACGTAATCCAGGTCCCCACAATCCAAGAACAGACTTCGCATGGTTGTCACCTTACGTGTATCGAAATTAGAAAGATCCAAACTTTGCAAATTTTTGCAATGTGCGAACATCGTCCGCATTTCTGTCACGTTGCTCGTATCAAAACTACTCAGGTCGAGTTCTCTCACCGCTGTGTAGAAGAACATCCAATTCATGTTCGTCACTTTGCGTGTATCGAAATGAGACAGGTCTATATCCTGGAGATATTGGCAGTAATAGAACATTGCCTCCATGTTTGTCACCTCACTGGTGTTGAGATACCTCAGATTCGATATATTCCTTATTCCCTTACAATCCATGAACCAGTAATAAGCGGTTGTCGGCCGTGCATAAGAGAAAGATCTTCTGAAATCCACCTCATAGATGCTGTCACCATTCTCAATCCATCCTGGCGTAATGGTGTCGGTGTTGAGTGGATAGGTTTTCCCTTCACGGATATCCCTCATCGAGTCATAACAGAACGTCAACGTATGGTCGGAATAAGAGACATAAATATCAGAATTGCCTTTTGCAACATTGATCTTGAATGTCACATCTGCCGGATGGTATTCCACGCCATTGACATCTTTGAAGAAAATGTTGGTGACCCGTCCTGTATAGGTGCCAGGGGCCAGATTGGCATATACCTCCAATGGGAATTTGCACAATTCTCCGGGATCATTGGACTCATAGGTCTGAGGCTCAAGATAGAAATAGTATACGGAATCCTTATTCTCCACATAATATCCATCCACGCCGAGAACGGCATCAAAGCTGTCGAGGCCTTCGTGTTCTATTTTGCTGTGCATGAAAATATCCTCGGGAAGAGACATGTCGAATTCCACACGGTAATAGTTCTTTGCATTATTCAAGAGAATCGGAACTTTGCTTTCCCAGCCCTGAGCGATGGTGATGTCAGCGATTTCCAAGTTATCGATATCATCCTCCATTTTGAAATAGCCTGATTTCCACTGGAAATAATCTCCGGAAGTATCGATTTCAAAATCGAATGTCTTTGGAGCAGAGATGCCGCAAGGTGTTTGGGTCGTTCCAACGCCTACGCATGCGTCATCAGCCAGATCTTTCATCGAAGGAGAGATTGCCAAATGCCGAAGGTTAGAGCAACCTGCCAGCAATTCAGTAGTCGTATTCTCAAAATGCTTATCTCCATGTATCCATCCGCCTGTATCCTCATCATACCACCATTCATATATTTCGAATGGCATTTCAAAATGGCTAAGATTCAATTCGGTTAAGCTGGAACAGCCTTTGAACATCCCACAAACACTATTCCTGCTATTACGGTTTTCATCATTAAAGTCTCCTTCTTCATCTACAAGTATCTGAACATCTTGGATATACAGTTTTTTCACTTTACTACAATCCATGAACATTTCATCACCATAATATATCATAGCTCTAAAGCCAAAAAGGTCTATTTCTTCTAGATTTTTACACCCTTTAAACATGCGCTCAGTATCGAAAGAATTAACATATTTAAGATTGAAATCATCACTATCAAAGATTCTTTCGTTCTCGTATGAAAAAAGAGTTATAGATTTTAGATTCACACAATTCTCGAACATTCCAGACAAACTATTTGAATTACTCACATCAAAGTTGCTCACATCAAGTTGCTCCAAGCTGCTACACGAATTAAACATATCAGAAAATCCATACATATAAGGAGTTATAATACCGTATCCTGCAGGAGAAAAATCCATGACATGATGTGTATCAAAGTTTGAAACATCTAAAGCTGTTAAACTCTGGCAACCAGAAAACATCCCGCTCATCCCTTCCACTTTTTCTGTATTAAAATTAGAGACATCCAAAGCTGCCAGCATGCTGCAACCCATGAACATCTCTGTCATATCTGTCACATTTGACGTGTCGAAATGAGATACATCCAGATTGGTAAGATTTGAACAACCTGAAAACATTCCTCTCATTGTACCCGCATTGCTTGTGTCGAAAGAACAGACATCCAGAGTGCTCAAGCTTTTACATCCTGCAAACATATATGAGAAACCACAATAGAATTCTTCATGATTTCTATAATAATTAGAGTTGTCTACATTAGAAGTATTAAAATGAGAAAGGTCAATATCTTCTAAGCGACTACATCCTAGGAACATGTGTCCCATATCTGTCACTTTAGAGGTGTTCAAATGATTAATTCCCTCGATTTTTGCAAGATTCTCCATTCCCTCAAACCAACTTCGAGTGCTGGTTGGCCTTGCATCGGCAAACGAAGAGTCGAAGATGACTTTTTCTACTTTATCTGGACTATCCGTAAGTGTGACAAAAGGAAGGCCCTCTGGATCGTCAGGGTTTATTCTCCACCATTCCAAAATAACGATTTCACCGTCTCTTGACTCCATTTCAGAATCGTAATAGACTGTTAGCGTTTTCCCGTCTTCCGACAAGACGGTATAAGGCAATTTATCGTCTGCCATGGCCGAAGTCCAGCAGAAGACTGCCAAGATTGTCAAAATAAGATTTTTCATAATGACTTAGATATATGATTGAACATAATATTGATGATTAATCATTTACAAAATCGCAGTTGATTTTGTCTTATTTTTTCCGAAAGGGAAATTGATGCCAATGTTGACATTCCCCCCGCCTGAAAGCGGCACTCCTTGTTTGGCCAGCTTGACTGGTGTGTTGTCCATACCCAAGAATATGTTGAACCCATTAGGGTGGAAGTTGAGAAGCCATCCAAAACTAAAGCCAAAGCTGCCAAGAGCCACGTTCGCCGAGGCAGAAAAAATGTTGGTTGGGGCAACATTTGCTGACAAGCGAAAATCCGTGCATCCATACTTTCCCAAGCGGGTGCTGTTCATCAGTCCGAGAGACATCTTTTTGTAGAATTTGGGCGTGTATTCCACACCAATATTCATTATGGCATCCAATGCTCTGGAACGTTTTCCCGTATTGCCTTTGTCTTGCAGTTCATAAAGAGCTGAAAGGTCTTCCAAGAGACGGTCTCCTTCTTTTTCAAAAGAGTTGTCTGCTTCATCGTCGACATTGAAAATATGCGTACTGGTATGTACAGCCTTGTCACCGTCGGTCGATGCCACGTAATTATTTTTCCAACCTATGTATCCGAGGTCAAGCAATGCAGCGGAAAACGCCCAATCTTCGTCCAATTTGTATTCAGCTCCAAGGTCTAAAGCCAGACCGAAGCCATCGACACCCCATTTGGTGTTCTCCACACCGCTCACATATCGATGAATGTGTTCGTCTCCCTCGGGGCCACGAGTCGTTTCTTCCATCTTATACTCCATCTTTTTTATGCTTGTCTGTATTTCAGCATTTGTCACACCGACCCATTCGTCCTCGCCCAAAACGAGTTGAGCCTTGCTGAAGTCTGCATCCGCATTGGCCACGCCGAGCAATACTTTCGCTTTGGCACCAATGCGCAGACTCTCATTGATTTGGTGGCTGTGCCCCAAAGCGACCTCGCCATAAGCATCGGCGTGGGCAGCAAGGTCACGGATGTTGTAAGTTTTGTTTTCAACGCCCTCTTTTGCCAACCTCAGGATAGAGCCAGGAATGATGGCATTGACATTCGCACGAGCATTGATTTCGAAGGTGTTATACCCACCCATGCCCTTAAAGCCAAGGCCCAGGATTTGCTCTTTTACATTGACGGCCACCTTATTCTTTTCATTGACAGCCGAGAGGAAGCTGCCTGCGTCCACTTTCGGATGAATGAAGAGGACGGTCTTGCCATCGACAGTGCGGATTACATCATCCACACGAAGGCTGCTGTTGATGTTGACGTTGAGATTTCCGATGCCAGGCATAGAGAAATAACCTTGCTTGTTGGAAAAAGCAGGATTGCTGTTGTGCCTGAAGAGGAAACCGTCAGCAAAATAGCCCGAATTGAGATTTTGGGCTTGGGTGGCGGTTGAAACCAAGCCTAAAGAAACAACCATGATGAGAGACTTTATCTGCTTCATTTTCTTGATTTTTTACAATTCTTTTTCATAATATCCTGTCACAGTGGCTTTGCAGTTTTTCAGATAGAGTTTCATTTCGGGTGCAAGTGTCCTGTTGTTATTCCTATTGACGAGGCGGGCATCTATCAAAATGCCATCCAAATGGGTAACCATACCATTGACAGTCACCTCGATGTGATGATCCTTGGCCTCAGCAGGCAAGATTGCCTTTGTGCATTCCACTCCAGAGATCACGTTTCCTGACGTGTCAATGGGTCTTATGGTCAATTCCGTGTCGAAAGGCACGTCAGTCGAGGCATCAAATGCAACCATCAGATTCTCTATCGTGATGGCGTCCACGTCCTCGTCATTCCACCCGTCAATCGTGTCTGTGTACATGATCTGGGATTCTTCCGTCATTTGGAGGGGTGCGAAGAAGGCATATTCTCCCACTATGGGGCCGTAGTTCTCACCTAATCTGAAGTTCTTTGATTGTGATCCTGAGAACAGCGTGGGTTCGAGAGCATCAATCTTGATCATGCTTGGTATGCCATCCAGGTCGGACAAGACATGTCTCAATGCAGTAAATCGCACATACTGCGGGTCTGTATAGCCTTCATAAAAGAACTCCGGCTTTTCGGGCGACAACAAGAACTCATTGTCGTTAGCTTTTGAGCTTTGAGTCTTGAACGTGCCATCATCCAGTCCGTATGTCTTGCTCAGTTGGTTGAGCATGGCGGTGAGCTGAAGGTCAGTTTGGAAAAGCATGTTGTATTCGTAGAGCGAATTGTTCAGAGAGAGATAAATCTGCGGGTTTTCCAGCCCGATTTTTGTTCCTGACTTGCTAAGGATGTCTGGAAGATTCTCGATATGTATAGGATTCATCGACAAGTCTTCAAGTCTGTATTCCAACTTGCCTGTGAACGAGTGAACTTTGATGGCGTCAAGGAAGTAATCAGCTCTTAGCTTGATGTTGTTCTCCAAATTGGTGTCCACAAAGATGCTTACCTTTCCTTCTTTGATTTTGATGCTGCCCGCGTAATTGATGTGGTGGTTGTCGTAATTCACATTGACATGTTCATTGTCGCATGTTATGCCATCCACATTCACGCTCATGTCCAGCTCTCCTTGGTTGTTGAGTTGGATTGTCTCATTCGACAAATCGAGCAAGCCGGTTTCTGAATGAAATAATCCTTTGTCTGATGAGATGTGCATCCCCTTGGGAAATTGGATTTTCAGTCCCGTAAGTTTGGTGTTATTCAACGCTTCACGGCTAAGACCATCAACCTTGATTTTGATGGCGAATCTAGTTGTCACACCTATATAATCAATTTGCTTGATCGACTTATCGATATAGATGTCGGGCGACTTGAAGGGAACCTCAATGCTATTATAATCATTGATTTCATAGTAGGCTATTGGGTTGCCCTCAATTTTCACAAAATCCACAATCTTACGCAGATCTTCGAGTTCGAGAGTCAATTCGGCAGGGTCCATGGCCGGTATGGGAATGGAGAAATCGTTCACAATCACGTCTTCTGAGGTGAAGTTGCCAGTTCTCCTCATGGCGTAAATGGGTTTATTGTCTTGATTGAGTGTTTTCACAATATCACTGCCATCATCAAGGTCAAGCACCTGTTCAAGCGTGACATCGTCAATATTGATTGGCACCACCAGTTGTTTTGTCTGGAATCTGGCCGTTGTGTCAATATTGCTGAGATCCATATTATTGTCAACACATGACATCAAGAAAGCTATACATAGGGCAAACACTCCGCCCCCCAAATAGTTTTTGATTTTCATGATTATTATCACTGTTTTCTGGGAAACCCGGTTTTAGTTAATTAAATTATTTATATTCAATTATTTACAACGAAATAGTCTATGTCTTTGAAAGCAGTACACAAATGCACAGGCAAACACTCAATTAACAATAATTTTATTGACTTGTTTATCTCCATTTGGCAATTCAACATCTACGACAATAACTGGCGAATTGGGTGAATGAATGGTAGTCCTGTTATCTGTGAGTTGTTTGACAATCAATAACGCACCATTTACGTCATGGATATGACAAACTCCACCCTTTCCACCATTGATAATAATATCACCACCATCCATACTTATATCAATAGTTTTTTCTTTATAGACTTTTTCAACACCAGTTCCTGACACTGTATAGACAAATGTTGCCACATCACTATCCTCCATGTCTTCTTTTACTGCCATAGCCTTGATAACGACATTATCTACAATGGTAATCGGGCCATCATAGGTATGTCTCGTTGACTCATCGCATGGACAAGACCCATCTGTGGTGTAGTAGATGGTCGCACCACTTGTAGCACAAGACAACTCAACTGTCGAACCAACAGGAACTTCTTTACCTGATATAATACTGGCGGTAGGCATTGCCACCAATTTCTCATTGCCTATTACATGAATCTTGGATGAAGCAACTGCATCAGAATTTTCTATTGACAGGTTCAACATCGTCCCTCCTGGCAAATCACCATTCAATGTCAGCCTTACATATCCATTTTCATTGATGACATGGGACATCTCGTCAACAGAGACTATCATAGGTGATAGTGATTCTGCGACAAGCTTTCTTCCGGCGGATGCTTCGGCAGGCTCCACGAACACATCAACGACTCTCTGACCTTGATAAGGTATGTTCATCACGCTATCTATCACTATGGCAGTAATCTCTGGTTCTATAGTAACAGTTTTAGTATAGTCCTGTGTCATTCTTACACCGCAATAGCTTTCCACTTGTTTACAGATGGTTAATACCACTTGCTCTCCAACATGGAAAAGTTCTTCAGGAATGAACTTCACCTTAGAAGCAAGTGAATTCTTTTCTGATGGGGATTCCTCAGCATTGAGCATAACTATGTGTCCATTCACTTTGGTGCCATTCTGCTTGACAATAATATTGTCAACATTCATGGTTTCCGTTCGCATATACTTGCTCATATCGACAACCAAGCCGCTTTCAAAACCTTGCACTTTCTTCACTTCAGGAGGGGTGGTCTGTTTCATCCCCATATTGACATCTAATTGTGGTGGAGGAACAGGCAGCCAATCACTGTAAGTAGTCTCATACCCCTCTTTCTCATATTTCACTTGCCAAGAGCCTTCGGGTACGTCCCAAGAATAATAACCATTCTTATCTGTCAAAAGAGGGTTATGCTGACCATATTCTTCCGCATTCCAAAGAACCACTTCTTCTTGAGTGTCACCATACATGTCCTCCACCATATTCTTGTGATAACATGTTACCTTAACATTCTCCAAACGATTGGAAAATACGCCCTCATAGACATAACCAGATGGGTCCATGATAGGTGTGACGGGGTTACCATTAAAATTATCATTGTTCTCTTTATCATCCTCTTTTTCAGGACATTTTTTGTAACTACTTTTTATCCTTTCAGAAAGACTATTTAATCTGTTTAATATTTCATAAGATCCGTGATTTATCTCCCATTCTACTTGAGCTGTCGAAAACCCATCTGCAAAAAAAACATCGCCATTGAATGTATCAACTATATTATTCATATAGATATTTAGAAATTTTTCAACTCTGTTGCGAGAAGCCTTCCCCCCCTTAAACAAAAATGTACGATTAGATCTTGTGGGATTAAAATGTGCAAGTTTATTCGAGAGTTTATCTACGCATTTACCTCCAACAACTTCCCATGCCAGATGCCATAATAATTCTTTATACCATTCTCCCCAGCATCCTAAAATAATGTTCATTCTCCATTCCAGTTGATCTATTTGATCATAAATATCGAATAATTCTATTTCACAATCTGTTTTTACATTTGTTGGAAGTTTAAAAGTACCATTAGAGCAACGCATCAGTAACAACTCTAGAACTCTGTCATATGAATGATTCAACATGTCGGAGCGAGTAATCCAATACCAAGTATAATAATAATAATTCTCAAAATCAATAGTAATTGAATTATAAGGTAGTAAACCAGCAATACCATTTGCAAATTCTATTGCATCACTATTTATTCTGTACTGATGCATCCTATTGCTTGCTGACTCGTCAGTTATGTTTATCCGATAAGAGTAAGCATCATTAGCACTATGGTCAAAAATTGCAGCCTCAAAATAGTCTGTCGTTAAGGTTTGCTTAATATAAAGATCTTCATCCTCTATATAAATAAAATCCGACAAGCTCAAATCATCTGGATTTAAATTCCTTAATTCAAACAAATGGCTTTCTCCTGTACTATTATCTAAAACATTAAAAATAACGACATCTTCTTCATCCTTAATTACTTCTACAGAACAATTATCTTCAGTATAAGAATCTAATAAGTCCATACTTGTTTGAATATTTGTGTATTCAGCATCTACTCTTTCATCTTCATATTCTGGAACTCCCAAATAATCATATTCCACCTTAACATTTTGAGGAAGCCTACTGCTATTTTCATATTTGGTTGTAGCCACCCAAACGTTCTTGTTTGTGTCAAATATCGTCGGTAACGTCCTAACGGTACCGTCAGTATTCTTCACTTTGATATTTACATTCTTAATAAGCGTTGTGTCATTCTTTGTAAAATCTGCCAAGAAAGTGAAATCATGCAATGATGGCGCATAACTATAAGAACTTGATGATGTGGTTCCTGTTTTATTGTCAAAAGTAATCGTATGGCCATTATACAATATAGACACTTTATTTGGTACAATCATATTTATGTCATAAAATACATGTCTTGATTCACTAGACAACACAAAACCATTTTCCAGATAGGTTTTGTAATAAATATCATGAAAAGAACTTTTATATGGTTTATCGAGGGTGCAGTTCATCGACCAGTTTCCAAATCCGTCCGCTGTAGTTGTACCAATTAATACATCGTTATCATATATATTTATATTGCACTTTTTGTTGGCTGTTCCTCTTACTACAATCTCTGTTGATGCAGTATAATCAGGTACACTAATAGACAATCCTTTAGCTTCAAGATTGACATTACCTATTGGCTGTTGGACGATTCCGTCAACATCAAATATAGCTATTGCTGATATGGTATAGGTCTTATTATCTTCTGGTATAAGACAGAATCGTATCATATTCTGCATGTCTTCATTGGACAAATTCATCGTTGCAATTCCATCTTCAACTGTGTAAGGGATTAACTTTCTACCACAAAGAATTGAATTGTCTACCAAATGGCAACCATCAGGTATATCTATACTTAGCTTGAGTTGATTGATTTGGTCTACATATTGATCCTTGAAAGCCAAATTAACATTAACAGTCGCATAGTTGCCAACGGTAATTGAAGGTTTGTTGACATTGATATATGTCTCGTTATTCGTATAGTAATAACTTTCCTCATTAAGATAAGGTATATCTCCAATATTCCTTGAGAAGATTCTACCTGAATTCACCTCAACACTCGCTGAGACATAATCCCTACCGTTTACCAATCCAATGGCAGCAAGTCTACTGATATTCAACATGCTGCCCAACAAGTAACTCGAACCCATTGACACCAATGTATAGTTGCCATCTGGTAAATGCCTCATTGAAAGAGTATTTCCTTTGTAACTTGCTTTGGATACCAACAATCCACCATCATCATAAAGATAACCTACGTTGCCTGCATTGTTACTTTGATTGTATGTAACATCAAGCCCGCCAAGTTCTATCATTTCCAATGTAAAGGAATTGTCCCCATTAGCAGATACTGTGAAATGTGTTTCACCATCTGCATAATCTCCCGATTTGCTACTTGCAGTCAACCGGATGACATCGCCATCCGAAACACCTGTCTTTAGGATCAAATTGTTCTTCTGAACAGCAAAATCCAATAAATCGTTGCCCTTTGTCTCATTGTAAAGGTTCAGATCAACATTATGCAATTCTAAATTTTTATCAATCCTAACAGTATCTCCATCTTTCACTGAGGATTTACCTATTATACTGGCTGTAACCACATACCCAGAGAATAGATTCAAAGGGACTACACCTATATTACCGTCACCTTCAAAACTATTTCTATGGATGGTTGTTTCATAATATCCATCGCAACTAATCGTGACATCTGTTTCACTATCAAAAACATCTACAGAGAAATCGCCCTTTTTGTCTGTTTGAGTAATGAATTGTTCTTCATACTTACCATTTAACAATTGAGTGACCTTGACATCTGCCTTCTGTTGGTCAATGTTATATGTAGCCACACGGCCGTACAAAGTCAAGTTTCCAATCCTTTCCAATAGGCAAGTAACATTTGGATTCTCTCCTAAAATTAATTGCCTGTGATAAACCTCCTTATAACTACGGCCCAAATTCTCTTCCAATAATACAGAATAATAGACTTTATTTCCTGCTTCAAGTCCATACAACGAGGCTCCTGTCCCTATTTCATTGTCATTATCATCATACCACTTGACGTTTACAAGACTGGTAACGTCATTATTCTGCTCATCCTTAACTGTTAAATAATAACTTGATGACGCCACCCATGAAACAATATTTACAAAATTACTCCATGGGTATACTGATTCATACAAGACAACAGAAAATGGTAAAACATGCAATATAGCGTTTTGATATATAGTATTATCAAATACATTATCTGAAATATCAATAGGTTCAGGTAGAGAACAATATATATCATTAATATTAGGACATCCATTGAAAGCATATTCACCTATGCTCGTCACGCCGCTGCCTATGGTGACGGAGGTTAGTTCGGTGCAACTGGAGAAAGCATAATCACGAATTGATTTAACATCATCTCCAATAACGTAACTAGTCACTTGCGGACCAAATAAATCTTTCACATATGAGAAAGATTGAGACAGTATTTCATTGCTATTAATACTTACATTTGAAAGGCTTTTACAATCATAGAAAGCAGAATTAGCGATAGTCGTCACACTATTGGGGATGTCGATGGAGGTCAGGCTGGTGCAGCGATAGAAAGCGCGTGAACCGATGCTTGTTACACCGCTGCCTATGGTGACAGAGGCCAGACTAGAGCAATCAGAGAAAGCATATTCCCCAATACTCGTTACACTGTTGGGGATGTCGACGGATGCC
>OCTW011596864.1_pt1 | contig 46793 bp, 34 predicted proteins | sample 1539671 | NCBI WGS metagenome assembly OCTW01 (sample SAMN02144230, study PRJEB22623) | gut metagenome | biome: sheep rumen | host: Ovis aries | place: New Zealand
GCGAGAACGGGCCGGTAGGCCCTGGAAGTCATAGACGCGAGAGGCAAATCCGAGGGGGTCCCCGATAGGGGGACGTGTCCCCCTATCGCGAGGCTGTGGAACAGCCTCATTTCAGGTATTTTGCGTAGATAAAGCCCATCTGACCGTCCGCGATCACGTGGCCCCACTGGGAGGTCAGGCCGATCAGAATGACCGCGGTGCCCTTGGGCAGCAGGTCCAGGGAGGTGGACTTGGTCGACATGCTGGCGCGGAGATGGACCTGGCCGGTGGTCGTCACGACCGGCATGGCCGAGGCGACATAGCCGTTGGAGAGGAAGGTCGTGTCCATATAGCCGGTCTGCGAACCGATCTGCGCCTTGACCCAGCCGTTTTCCAAGGTCTCCAGCACGAACACCTGCACGCCGTTATAATACTTTCCCTTGGAGGCGGCCGTGGAGGACGGAGAAGTGCGGAGGTTCAGGCGGTCCTTGGGGTTGGGGTTGTTGACGGTGACGCCGGTATAGGCCAGCGGCCAGTCCGCCACGCTGTGAGGGCCGACCGGCCCGTTCCAGGAAAAGGTCTCCGGGATGGGGGACGGATTATAGACGGAAGCCGCGTAGGCCGTCTGCAGGAAGCCGATCTGGCCTTCGATGATGACGTGGAGCCAGCCGTCGCTGTAGCCCATCACGGTGATGGGTGTGCCATTCTGATACTGGCTGACGATGCGGGCATACGGCGTTTTGTCCTCCAGCAGGGACGTCCGGCTGGTGTTCGGGTTGTACAGGTACATCAGCGGCATCGCGCTCATGGGGTAATAGCCGTCGGAGCTAAAGGCCAGATAATCCATCTTCATATAGCCGGTGAGAGAACCGATGGTCACCAGCGCCCAGCCGATGTCCTCCTCCACATAGTGAACGATGACCCGCGCGCCGTTATAGTACTTGCCCAGCGATGGGGATAGCTCGTCTGCTTCTTCCCGCAGGTTCAGATGGTCGTAGGGGTTGGGGTTGTTCACCGCGGCGTTGTAGCTGGGATCCTGCACCGTCCAGACGCCTACGTTGTAATTGACCTGGGACCCCGGATAGTAAGAGGCCGGATCAATGCCGGATTCCGGGACGATGTCCATGTAATCGTAAGTATTATCTGTAAACATCTCAGTAGGAGATGGTGTTAAAGCCTCATTTTGAACAGATCCCAAAGCATCAGTTCTCATATAGCCAATTTTGCCATTGATGTACAAAAGACACCACCCATCACAATAACCCAGAACCAAAACTCGGATCCCACTGGGATAGTATGCCAACACTTTAGCTTTTGAGTTTGGTTCATCCCTGATAGGTTCCGTCGGAATCTCTAAAGATTTCACGTTAATTTTTGGTTGTCCGATGTTAATCACCTTCTGCTGGATTTGCGATTCGGGCAGGCTCTCTTTGTCCATCGCCAGCTGATCCATCTGTATGTAGCCTTCGATTGTACCAAGCTGAACGTTCGCCCAGCCGTCCGTCGCCGAGCTGATCAGTTCCAGCTGTACGCCGTCATAGTACAGCAGCAGGATCTCGCTTTCCGTGTTCGCCTCTTTGTACAGGCGGACCAGCTCTCCTTCGTTCGCGCTGCGCACCACCGCGGCCCCTTCCGTAAACGTGCCCGGCCAGTCGGCGGTCAAAGTGCGGCCCTCCGGCCCCTTCCAGCCGGAAATGTCCTGGGCCATGGCGGGCGTTCCAAAGCCCTGTACGCAGCCAAGCGTCAGCAGCAGGGCAGTCAGCAAAGCAATTCCGCGTTTCATGATGATCCTTCCTTTCCTCTGACAAAAAAGCCTATTTTGATCTCTATATATGAGACGTATCGGCAGGACGTTTTGTTTCAAAAAAGCCAAACCATCCGTCATTTCGGACCAACGCCCGACCCTTGCTCAATCCCCGATCAATCCTAATTGGATCAGGGCCTTTTCGATCCCGTCCTCCTCCATGGAGGCGGTCACCAGGTCGGCCTCCCGCTTGAGGGCCTCCGTGCCGTTGCCCATGCAGACGCCGGTGCCGGCGGCGCGGAGCATGTCCAGGTCGTTGGCGCTGTCCCCAAAGGCGACGGCGTCTTTGAGGTCCGCGCCGAGATAGCGGCAGGCCTCCATCAGCCCGGTGCCCTTGTTGACCCCAGGCGGCACCAGCTCGGCCAGCCAGGGCTCATGGACCACGAAATCAAAGGTCCCGCCGAGCTTCTCCTGAAGCTTCTCCATGTCCGCCGCTCCTTCCCGGGCGATGACGGTCAGCTTCGAGATGTCGTCCCACCGTCCCCAGCGGCGGGAAAGGGGCTCCAGCACCTCCCCTAAGTCCGCGGCCAGCTTGTCGTAATAGGCGGGGATCGGGAAGGTCTCCCGGTCGATGCAGGTGGTGTTCACGCCCTCCAGCAGCGGGGTCCAGGAAAGGACCAGGGCCGTTTCCACCGCCCGGAGCACGTCTTGGGGCGAAAGGACACGGTTGTAAACCACCTTCCCGCCGGCCTCGAGCATCGTCCCCGCGCCGGAGACGATCCCGTCGAACCCGATGGAAAGCAGGGCCGGGTGCCGGATGTACGAACGGCTCCGCCCGGAGCAGATCAGGGCCAGGTGGCCGTTTTCCCGCAGGCGGCGGATCGCGGAAACGGCGCTTTGGGGGATGCGGTTTTCCCGGTCCCACAGGGTCCCGTCGATGTCAAAGAAGCAGATTTTCCGGGTCATTGGGGAAACTCCGTTTCCCATGTCCCGTCGCCCTTCATGCGCAGCCCGGCCCGGTAGAACATTTTCAGCGCGTCAATCATGTAGGGCAGGTCCTGAACGCCGGCCGTCTCCCAGACGGAGTGCATGGCCAGCTGGGCCAGGCCGATGTCCACCGTGTTCATGGATACGTGGGTGTTAGAAAGGCCGCCCAGGGTCGCCCCGCCGACGATGTCCGAGCGGTTCACGAAGTACTGGACCGGCACGCCCGCCGCCCGGCAGACCTCGCTGAAGAGGGCGGAGGAAACGCCGTCCGTCGTGTACTTCTGATTGGCGCTGTACTTGACGACCACGCCGCCGTTCATCAGCACGCGGTTCTGGGCGTCGTACTTCTCCGGATAGTTGGGGTGGAAGGCCTGGGCGTTGTCGGCGGAGGCCATAAACCCGGCCGCCATCGCCGCCCGGGTCTCCCCCGCGCCGGCGCCCAGGGCCTCCCCGATGCGCAGCAGGGTATCCGCGAGCAGGGTCGAGTCCGCCCCCTGCTTGGACAGGGAGCCGACCTCCTCGTTGTCAAAGAGGGCGTAGACGTTCAGATGGTCCTCTCCCTGGGCGGCGAGGAAGGCCTGCAGGCAGGTCCACGCGCACTCCAGGTCGTCCAGCCGTCCTGCGGACAGGAATTCATTCTTCGCGCCCCAGACGGTTCCGGGCGTCCTGCTGTAGAGGAAGAGGTCGTGCCCGACCACATCCTGAACCTTTGCCCCTACGCCGTCCGCCAGCTCGGCCAGCAGAGAATTTTCCTCCGCTCCGTCTCCCCACAGGGCCATCATGTCCTTCTGGACGTTGAAGGAGTAGCCGTCGTTGACGTTCCGGTTAAAGTGGATGGCCAGGTTCGGGATCACGGCCGCGTCCCGTCCAAGGTCGCACAGGCGGCTCTGAATGCCTCCCTCCGTGCGGACCAGCAGCCGGCCGGCCACGGACAGGGGCCTGTCCAGCCAGGTGGACAGGATGGCGCCGCCGTACTTTTCAGCGTTCAGGCGGACGTAAGGCTTGACGGCTCGATCCTCCATAACGGCCTTGAGCTTGAGGGCCGGAGAATCCACATGGGAAGCCGTGATCCGGAATGGGGCCAGGCCTTTGGCCGGCACCTGGAAGGCGATCAGGGCGCTCTGGTTGCGGGTCACGAGATAGCGGCCGCCAGCCTGAAGCTTGTAGGCTTCGTGCTCGTTCAGGCAGACATAGCCCGCCTTCAGCAGCTGCCGCTTCGCCCCTTCGACGGCGTGAAAGGCCGTGGGAGACGCGGCGAGGTAATCAAAAAACGGCTGTACGTACTGGTTCATATTTATCTCCTTGCATCAGTCAGAGGTCAGGAAGCCCAGCAGAATGAGCTTTCCGTCCGAGCCGTCCGCCTGCGTGACGGTCACGGTATGGGGAGCGCTTTCCTCCCCGCTGAATATTTCCGTCGCGGTGATGGCGTTGCCCCAGCCGTTCGGGAAATGGCCGTCGATGGTCCCCACCCGTTTTCCGTCCACCAGGATGTCGTATTTGCCGGACTTGCCGTCCACCGTGCGCTGGTAGAGGATCCCCAGGTTCCGGAAGGTCAGCGTGGCGGTAAAATTGCCCGCTCCCTGCTGGTTGACCCAGCCGCGCTGGTAATGCCAGCAGGTGGAGCCGGTGCCGGTGGTAAAGCTGCCCTTGTCGTCCGGGATCAGATTGCCGCCGGAAAAGAGCTTCGGGTTCTGGTATTTGTCCTGGGTGAAGGCCCCGGCTGCAAATGGCGCGGGCTCGCCCAGGCTGTCCCGCCGGGCGTAGACCCCGTTCAGATACCGCCAGAGGATTTCGCCGGTCATGGCGTGGCCCAGGGCGGAGGGATGCACCGTGTCCCCGGAGAGGACCTTGGCCGGATAGGTTCCGTCCTTCATTGCCGCTTTGATGACGTCAATATAGCTGACCATCGGCAGGCGGTAGGCCGAACCGATCTGAGCCTGGATCCCTTCAGCCGTCGCCCCGTTGGTCTGGCCCATGAAGAGAAGCAGGACGGCCGGCTTCGTTTCGCTTTCCAGGATCCGCCGCACCAGGCTGTCATAGGACACTTTGTACATGGGCTTGGAACCGTCGTCGTTGACGGCGTATTCCACCAGCACCACGTCCGGCTTTTTGCTCAGCACGTCCATCCGCAGACGATGGACGCCCAGATAGGAGTCCGTCCCGCCGATGCCGGCGTTGACGAAGCTGACCTTCGCGTTCGGGAACCGCTCGGCCCACCAGCGGCGGAAGATTTCCGCGTAAGCGAGCTTCAAGGGGACTTCCCCGTCCTTCGACCCGTTGGAAATCGTCCCTTCCGTGATGGACCCGCCGATCAGGGCGACGGTGATGTCCTCCCCGCGCTCCGCCTTTTTCATGACGGCCGCCAGGCCGCTGTCGTCGCAGTTTTCCCACGGAACGGCCTTTTGATACAGCTCGTCCGACAGGTAGTTTGTGAGCATCGGCAGATCCCCTTCCGCCCGCGCGGCGTTCGGCATACAGACAGATAAAACTGCCAGCAACGCAAGAAGCATGATCGATCGCATAGGCTTTGTCCTTTCTTCACCATTCGATGCGGAGATACGACTCCGGGAGACCAAAAGACGAATCGGCGGTGTCCAAACCCGTTGTACGCCGGGCTGTCATCCGCCAGGAAAAACCAACCATCATGCCCTCCCTCCCGGACCCTCTCCGACCAAAATACGCTTCCATCGTATTTTGGCCGCAAAGTCCCCAAAGGTCAAGCAATTTTTTAGATATTACCGGGAACAAAGACCAGTTTTTTCTCTGTCTGCACTAATGCCTATTGCCTATTGCCTAATGCCTAGTGCCTAATTCCTTGCCCAGGGCCTCCCGGCCCGTTCTTCGCTGAAAACTGGTCCAGGGCCTCCCGGCCCGTTCTTCGCTGAAAACTGTCCACCGGACAGTTTTCCGGGCGCTCAGAACCCACCGGACAGTTTTCCGGGCGCTCAGAACCCTAATCCCTATTCCCTAATCCCTATTCCCTAATCCCTATCGTCCCTCACTCCATCGCCACGAACTCATACCCAGCGCCCTCGACGGCCTTGCGGATCTCTTCTTCGGGGACAGGCTTGGACATTTCGATCACGGCGCAGGCCTTTTCGTGGCTGGGGGCGGCGCTGGTGACGCCGTCGAGGGCTTCCAGGGCCTTCTTTACGTGCATTTCGCAGTGGGGGCACATCATTCCTTTGATCTGAGCGGTCTTGGTCATTTTACTTTCCTCCTTGAGAATGTTTTGTATTTCTTCCACTGCCCGGGCGAAGGCTTCCGCGTCCACCGGATCCTGCTCCCGGTCGCGGGAGGAATCCGAAAGGCGCAGCAGGTTCAGCCGGAGCGCGTTGGATACCACAAAGAAGCTGGACAGGCTCATGGCGGCGGCCCCGAACATGGGGCTCAGCTCCCAGCCGAACAGGGGGTAATAGAGCCCCGCCGCCAGCGGGATGCCGATCACGTTGTAGAAAAAGGCCCAGAAGAGGTTCTGGTGGATGTTGCGCAGCACCGCCCGGCTCAGGCGAATCGCCGCGGGCACGTCGGACAGGCGGCTCTTCATCAGCACCACGTCCGCCGCGTCGATGGCGACGTCCGTACCGGCCCCGATGGCGACGCCGGTATCGGCCCTGGTCAGGGCCGGGGCGTCGTTGATGCCGTCGCCCACCATCGCCAGGCGGCCCAGTTCCTTGAGCCGGCGCACCACCGCTTCCTTGCCGTCCGGCAGGACGCCGGCGATCACCGCGTCCACCCCGGCCTGTCTGCCGATGGCCTTCGCCGTGCGCTCGTTGTCCCCCGTCAGCATGACGACGCGGATGCCCAGTTGTCGGAGCTCTTGAATCGCCTTCGGGCTTTCTTCCCTTAGGACGTCCGCCACGGCGATCAGGCCCAGCGGCGTCCGGTCCCGCGCGAAGAGCAGGGGGGTCTTTCCTTCCTCCGCCAGCTCCGCGGCCTTCCGCCTGATTTCCTCCGGTACCGGCAGTGCCGCTTCCAGATACCGAAGGCTTCCGCCGATCAGCGTCCGTCCCTGGCTGTCCCGTCCGGTCAGGCCGTTGCCCGGCAGGGCGGAAAAGCCGGTCACTTCCAGGGGGCGGATCTTCTTTTCTTTCGCGCAGGCGGTGACGGCCTTGGCCAGCGGATGCTCGGAGAGCGCCTCCAGCGACACGGCGGCAGTCAAGAGCTCCCCTTCCGAAACACCGGGGGCGGGGACCAGGTCCGTCACCGCGGGCTCGCCTCGGGTGATCGTGCCGGTCTTGTCCAGGGCGACGATCTGGGTTTTCCCGGTCTGCTCCAGGGACACGGCGGTCTTAAACAGGATGCCGTTTTTCGCCCCGACCCCGTTGCCCACCATGATGGCCACAGGCGTCGCCAGCCCCAGCGCGCAGGGGCAGGAAATCACCAGCACCGCGATGGCCCGGCTCAGCGCAAAGGAAAAGGGCTGGCCGGCGATCAGCCAGATGACCAGCGTCACCAGGGCGATGCCGATGACCGTTGGCACGAACACGCCGGACACCTTGTCCGCAACCTTGGCGATGGGGGCCTTCGTGGCGGCGGCGTCCGACACCATGCGGATGATTTGGGACAGGGTGGTATCCGCCCCGACCCGGGTCGCCCGGCAGGTTAAAAAGCCGCTTTTGTTGATGGTGGCGGCGGAAACGGCGTCCCCCGCCGCTTTGTCAACGGGGACGCTCTCGCCGGTCAGGGCGCTTTCGTCCACCGCCCCTTCCCCTTTGACCACCGTGCCGTCCACCGGGACGCTTTCCCCGGGGCGGACCACAAAGAGGTCCCCCGGCTGCACCTGCTGGACCGGGACGGACATTTCCGCCCCGTCCCGCAGGATGACAGCGGTCTTCGGGGCCAGGCGCATCAGGCCCTTGAGGGCGTCGGTCGTCCTGCCCTTGGCGCGGGCCTCCAGCATTTTGCCCACGGTGATCAGGGTCAGGATCATCGCGGCGGACTCAAAGTAGAAGGCGTGCATGTCCTTCATGACGGCCGCCTCGTCCCCCGCCAGGACGTGGGCGGTCATCTGGTAGAGCACCGCCACGCTCCAGACAAAGGACGCCGCCGAGCCCATGGCCACCAGGGTGTCCATGTTGGGGGCCCGGTGCCAGAGGCTCTTGAACCCGCTGACAAAGAAGCGCTGGTTGATGACCATCACGATGGCGGCCAGCAGCAGCTGGGTCAGCCCCATGGCCACGTGGTTGCCGGAAAGGAAGGCCGGCAGAGGGAAGCCCCACATGCCGTGGCCCATGGACACATACATGAGGACCAGCAGAAAGCCGAGGGACAAAAACAGACGCTTTTTCAGCTTCGGCGTCTCCCTGTCCCGCAGGGCATCTTCCGCTTCCGCCGGGGAGGGCTGAACCGCCGCCTGGCCCTTGAGGGAGGCCCCGTAGCCCGCGTTTTCCACCGCGGCGATGATGTCCCTGGGCGAGGCCGTCCCCTCCACCCCCATGGCGTTGGTGAGCAGGCTCACCGAGCAGGAGGTGACCCCGGGCACGGCGCTGACCGCCTTTTCCACCCGGGCGCTGCAGGCCGCGCAGCTCATGCCGGTCACGTGATACTGTTCCATCCCGCGCGCCCCCTCACAGCAGCCGGCCGATGGTATCGGCCAGCTCGTCCAGCGTTTCATCCTGTCCCGCCCGGACGTCCCGGGCGACGCAGCCGTGCAGATGGGCCCGCAGCAGCTCCCGGCTGAAGGATTTGAGGGCCGCCTGCACCGCCGAGGTCTGGATCAAGATGTCGTTGCAGTAGGCGTCCTTTTCCAGCATGGCCTGCAGTCCACGGACCTGGCCCTCGATGCGGTTCAGGCGGTGCGCCAGAGATTTTTTCTGTTCCTCCGTGCGAACGGTCTTCTTCCCGCACGCACAGCCTTCATTAACAGTCATTCGTCTTCTCCTCCCGAGCAGATACCCCTACCGGGTATCTGCTCGGGAAGATTATATACCCTCTCGGGGTATCTGTCAAGGTAGGAGGTAGGAAGTAGGAGGGAGGAGGTTTAATGTCCCAATGCGTAATTCTTAATGCGTAATGCGTAATTTTCGTAAAGCGCCATGTTGGCGTTCAAGACCCTAAGCCCGGGCCGGAAAGGCCCAAACCGGATAGCGCAAAGGCTATTCTTTCATTACGCATTACGCATTCACCATTAACCTCCTACCTTCTCCCTCCTCCCTCCTACCTGTTTTACGCCATCCCGTCCGCCATTGGCCGGCCGCCCAGGATGTGGAAGTGGAGGTGCTGGACGGACTGGCAGGCGTCCTTTCCGCAGTTGGACACCAGGCGGTAGCCGCTCTCGGCGATGCCTTCCCGGGCGGCGATCTGCGGCACAGCCCGGAGGACCTTGGCGATGGTTTCATCCTCCAGATTGAAAACCTCGTTCAGCCCGCTCACATGGACCTTGGGCACCAGCACGACATGCACCGGCGCCTGGGGGTTGATGTCCCGGAAAGCGTAGCAGGCGTCGTCCTCATAGACCTTGGCGGACGGGATCTCCCCGGCGATGATTTTGCAGAATAAGCAGTCGGACATAAGAATACCTCTTTTCTCTTGTATTGATTTGTCAGTGCAAACAACGCTGATGGACAGTGCGGCAAAATCTGTTCTGCGATGGATATTCGCATCAAGCGTTAAGATGACGAAGAGCCCCTGAGCAGGTTGCGACTGTTCAGGGGCCCCTCTATGTTCGGTTCAGCGTAACCAACGAGGAAGTTCCTCTCTACAAAATGATTATACAGCGGGAAACGGCCGTGTGTCAAGCGCCGCCGTTCTTTTGATGTACGATTTTCCCTTGAAACACACCATCTTCTCCATATTCCACCAGTTTCACTTCCACGATTTCCCCCTGTTTTCCGTCTGGAACGCGCACCTGCGCGTATTCCGGCGTATATCCTCGGGGGACGCCATTTTCGTCCCGGTCTTCCACCAGGACGGGGCGGATGCGGCCGAGCTGGCCTTCGGCCCAGGAGGCGGCGGCCTTTTTGCCTTCGGCGATCAGGAGACGGGCCCGCTCTTCGCGGAGGGCCTTGGGCACCTGGCCCGGCATGGAGGCAGCGGGGGTGCCCTGGCGGGCGCTGTAGGGGAAGACGTGGATGCGGGCAAAGCCGATCTTCCGGACGAAGGCGACGGTTTCGGCGAACTCCTCCTCCGTCTCCCCGGGGAAGCCGGTGATCACGTCCGTGGTCAGGGCACAGCCGGGGAAGGCCTCCCGCAGGATGTCCGCCGAGCGGGCGAATTCCTCCGTGGTATAGCGGCGGCGCATCCTCTTCAGCACCGTATCGCTGCCGGACTGGAGGGCCAGGTGGAACTGGGGGCAGATTTCCGGGATTTCCCGCAGGCTTTTGGCAAAGGCCTCCGTGGCGATCACCGGTTCCAGGGACCCAAGGCGAAGCCTTTTGACCCCCGGGGCCCTCGCGGCGCGGATGCCGTCCAGCAGGGTAATATCCTCCAGGTCCCGCCCGTAGCTGGTCAGGTGGATGCCGGTCAGCACCAGCTCCTGAAAGCCGGCGTTGGAAAGCCGGATGGCCTCGGCGCGGATGTCCGCCGGCTCGCGGGAGCGGATGCCGCCGCGGACGGAGGGAATGATGCAGTAGGCACAGTAGCGGTCGCAGCCCTCCTGAATCTTGATGACGGCGCGGGTGCGGTCCATATCGCCGGAGACGGAGAGCTTTTCAAATGGAATCCTCAAAATGTCCTTCTGCACCGCGACGATCTGTCGGTCTTCCCGCTGGGCCTGGTGGAGCAGTTCCACCACCTCGCCCCGGCGGGACGCGCCCAGGATCAGCCGCGCCCCCGTTTCCAGCAGCTTCTCCCCGTCCCGCTGAGCCAGACACCCGGCGATCACGACATCAGCCTGAGGGTTGAGCCGCTGGGCGCGGCGGACGGCGTTCATGGACTTGCGGTCCCCCGTGCCGGTGACGGTGCAGGTATTGACCACATAAACATCCGCCCTTTCCGTAAAAGGACGGACTTCGTACCCCGCCCGGACAAAACATTCGAGCATGGCCTGGGTATCGTATTGGTTGACCTTGCAGCCAAGCGTGTGAAAAGCAACAGTAGGCATGGGCACCTCGGAAATAGGTAGCAGGGAGGAGGTAGGAAGTAGGAGGTGCAATGGCAATGAGTATTTACCTTCTACCTCCTACCTGAGCGAACGTAGTGAGCGCTGCTTCCTCCCTGTGCTCATTGGCTGACCTTGCAGTCAAGCGTGTGAAAAGTGACAGTAGGCATGGGCACCTCGGAAATAGGTAGGAGGGAGGAGGTAGGAAGTAGGAGGTTTAAATGGTAATGAGTATTTACCTTCTACCTCCTACCTGAGCGAACGAAGTGAGCGCTACTTCCTACCTATGCTCGTCCGGTACAAACTTTTCAAATATCAGTATCTCGTACCGTTCCTTGGCCCTGTCCATCTCCTCCTGGCTTCGGATGGTCCAGGCGGCCAGGTGGGGGCGGTAGAGGCGAACCAGGCGCAGCGGGAGGCTGTGATCCGTTTCGTGCTCGCAGGCCATGAAATCCGGCCGGCCCAGGGCATTGCCGATCTGGCTGGCCAGGAGGCGGGTGACCGGGGTTTTGGGCATTTTGGAGGGCTTCACCAATCCGAAGGTCAGCTGGCCGCGGATCACGTCCGGCCGGTGCTTTTTGTACCAGCGGACGGCCCGGGGGTCGAAGCTCTCGATGCAGTAAGGGCCCTCATAGCGGGACAGCCGCTCGTTCACCTTCTCACACAGGAGGGTGATTCGCTTGTCTGTCTTGATCTCGATCAGCAGGGGAACCTTCCCGCCCGCCGCATCCAAAAACTCGTCGAAGGTGGGAATGGTTTCTTCCGTGTCCTTTAAGCGGAGCTGACGCAGCTCCGCCAGCGTGCAGTCGGGCAGATTCCGCCCATCCCCGCACATCCGCCTGAGGCTGTCGTCGTGAAAGACCACCAATTGGTCGTCCCTGGTAATGTGGACGTCCGTCTCGATGCCGTACCCGGCCGCCACCGCCGCCCGGAACGCGGGCAGGCTGTTTTCCGGCCGCTCCTCATTCCACAGGCCCCGGTGGGCATACAGCCCCGCCAGCCCCTTCAGCGAACGCCTGGGAACGCGGGGGGCGATCAGGAAGAGATAAAAGCAGCAAAGAACAAATAAAATCCAAAGAACAATGATCAATTTGTCACCCGGTTTCTGCCGCCAGATCGGACACAGCTTTTTTATCTGAGCTTTTCCTCAAAATTTTCCAGATCATTAAATACATTGGTAACGTACACCGTATCTTCCTGATCTACCAAAAACAACAAGAAATAATGATGATGACCAAAGTTTATCCTTTTTAAATGACGCGCCTGAAGTTTTTCACTGTCAGGCCGGGCAATGCTGCCCGCGGCATGGGAAAGTCTCTTGACGGTATTTCTGTAATCCTGAAGAACCAGCCGGGCTGCCTGAGGATTGTGCTTCTCCTGAATCAGATAAGAAAGATATTGCCTGAGATCTTCCTGTGCATCGTTTGTCGCGATGACCCGGTAGGTTTTCATAACGCGAGCTCCCGCTTCAGACGATCTGCCATTTCAACCGCATCGCAGCCTTCGCCCGCCTTCGCCTGGGCAATAGAATGGTCGATGTGCTCCCACAGTTGTTCCTCTGTCTCGATGCCGAGAGGGCTTTTCCATTTTTTATGTACGGCAGACAGTTCCATCACCATGGAGTGCACCGTTTGAAGCTGCTCTTCATCCAGGTTTTTTAATAAGCTCACTGTTTCATGATAAAGCTCTTCGGCCTGTATGGTCAAGGTAATCCCTCCTTGTGCCGTATTCATCAAATCAGCTCAGTCGTCCACATCCAGCGCTTCCAGTCCCTTTTTCGCCTCCGGTTTCGAGTCGCCGTGGCGGACGAAGAGCATCGTCACAAAGGAGCCCAGCACCATGATCATGGCATACGGGAAGAGGGTATGGTAGCCCACGTGCTCCAGCAGCCACCCGGAGACGATCGGCGTCACCACCTGGGCGGCCATCGAGAAGGTATAGTAAAATCCGGTGTATTTGCCGGTATCCTCCCCCGTGGCCAGCTCGACCACCATCGGCAGGGAGTTGACGTTGATCGCCGCCCACGCGACACCCACCAGGGCGAACAGCGGATAGATCGCCAGGCTCAGGGAATGGAAGAAGGTCACCAGCCCAAAGCAGGCAGCCAGCAGGAGGACGCCGGCGATGATGGTCTTTTTCCGGCCGACCCTGGAGGCCAGGATGCCCACCGGCCAGTAGCTCAGGATGGCGACGACCGTCGGCACCATTTTGACGGTGGCGGCGCTGCCCTCGGTGGTATGCCAGATGTCGATGGCGTATTTGCTGAAGGCGGTGGTGACCGCGTTGTACCCCATGAACCACAGGGCGACCGAGCACAGAATCAGGATCAGGGACTTGCGCACCTCCGGCCGAAGACCCCCGGCCTGAGCCGGCTCAATGGCCTTCCGGGTCTCCTCCGTCTCGCCGTAGTGAATCTTCTCCATCCTGGTGACCAGGTCGTTTTCCCGTACCGTCAGAAACAGCACGATCACGCAGGCCGCCATCAGGGCGGCGACGATCCAGTACAGATACCGGTAGTCCGATACCGTTTCGCCCGCGGCGTTCACCGAATGGATGACGGCGACCCTGATCAGGATCAGGGTGATCAGCCCGCCCAAAGCGCCCATGAGGTTGATGACCGCGTTGCCCTTGGAGCGCAGAGGCTTGGGGGTCACGTCCGGCATCAGGGCGACGGCGGGGCTTCTGTACACGCCCATTGCCAGAAGCAGCAGCCCCAGGAACACCAGGAACACCGGCATCGGGTATCGCTCAATGACCACGGGCATCATCACGATCAGGACGACCGCCGCCGCCGTTCCGGCCAGGATAAAGGGCATCCTGCGCCCGATCTTCGTATGGCACCGGTCGGACAGGGCCCCGAAAAACGGCAGCAGGAACAGGGCCAGCACGTTGTCCATCGCCATCACCACCCCCGCCCAGGTATCCCCCAGGTGATAGGTGTTTTTCAGCACCAGCGGGGTGGTAAAATCATACATTTCCCAAAACAGACAGATCGACAGAAACGCAAGGCCTACGAGAGCGGTGCGCTTGATGTTGAGTTTCATGAGGGCCTCCCTTCGGGCATACACGATCAAAGAACCGAGAGTGGAGAGTGAAGAGTGGAGAGTGAAGATTCGATTTGGTCTTCCATGATGATGAAAACCATATTTCATCTCCACTCTGCGGCTGAAAGCCGCGAAAACTCTCCACTCTCCACTCTGACCGCAAAGCAAGGAAAAATGTTTCTCTCTGCGAGCTGGGCGAGTTACTCCACTCTCGGCAGCTCCACCCCGCACTCCTTCGCGCATTCCTCCAGCTTGTCCAGGGCCTCTACGATCTGTTCCTCGTGGTGGCAGCTGGTGACGCAGTAGCGCAGCAAGGCGCGGCCCTTGGGGACGGCGGGGAAGACGGCGGGGGGCACGAAGACGCCCATTTTGCGCAGGCGGTTGGAGAGGAGGAAAGCGTCCTCGTCCCGGCCGACGATGACCGGGAAAATGGCCGTCTTGCCGGCGGAGCCGATGTCAAAGTGATGTCGGTTCGCTTCCCGCGTGAAGCACTCGATGTTCCGCTGAAGGGAGGCCATCACGGACGGGTCCTCCTGCAAAAGCTCGATGGCTTTCAGGGAAGCGGCGGCCAGGGGCGGGCTCATGCCGACGGAGAACACGAAGCCGGGCAGGGAATAGCGCAGGTACTCGATCAGGTTCTTTTTGCCGGCCAGGTAGCCGCCGCAGGTGCCCAGGCCCTTGGACAGGGTGCCCATCTTGATGTCAATGTCATCCGGCAGGAGGCCGAAGTATTCGTCCACGCCGCCGCCGGTTTTACCCAGGACGCAGGCGGAATGGGCCTCGTCCACCATCAGGAAGCAGCCGTACTCCTTTTTGAGGCGCACATATTCGGGAATCGGGGCGATGTCCCCGTCCATGGAATAGACGCCCTCCACCACGATCAGCACCTTGGCGTACTGGTCCCGGTGGGCTTTGAGCAGGGCTTCCAGGGACTTGGTATCGTTATGCGGGAAGGGCAAGGCCTCCGCGTCGGACAGGCGGACGCCCTCCATGATGGAGTTATGGTCGATGGCGTCGTAGAGGATCAGGTCCCCCTTGCCGCAGAAATTGCCGACGATGGTCACGTTGGTGGAATGGCCCCCGACCAGCACCAGGGCGCTCTCGGCGTGCTTCCACTTGGCCAGGGCGGCCTCCAGCTGCTTGTGCAGGGTCTTTTCCCCGGCCAGCAGGCGGCTGCCCGAGGCCGAGGTGCCGTACAGGTCGATGGCGGCCTTGGCGGCCTCCATGGTCTCCTTCCGGCCGGACATGCCGGCATAGTTGTAGGAGCCGAAGTTCAGGACCCTCTGGCCGTCCATCAGGCTGGTATCCGTCAGGGGAGAATCATGGGCGACGAAATAGGGGTTGTCATTCCCCTGGTCCATCAGGGACTTCTGCCGCTGGGCGAAGGCCTTGTATTCCGGGGTGTCCTCAAAGCGGATGATCGGCGTCACCTGCGCGGAGGGCTTCTTCTCCTGCGTCTCGGTGACTTCGCCGCAGAGCAGGCGCTCGATCAGGCGGGCGGTGGTGTTGACAGACGTGCACTCTCCGTACAGGTCCTGGGGAATGATGACGCCGAAAACCTCTTCCGCCTTGACGGTCAGGGAAACCAGGCTCAGGCTGTCCCCCTTGAGGTCTTCGATGAAGGAAGCATCCGGGCTGATGCTGTCCGCCGGGACCTGGAGGACCTCGGCGTAAAGCTCCCGCACCTTCTGGGCGATCTCCCCGATGGCCATGGCCTTGGGCGCTTCCACCCGTTTGGGCACCGACGGGGCCGTCCTTTCGACCGTGCGGGAGGGAATAGAACCATCCGCCAGGCCTTTTTTGAGGGCGGCGCGCTTGACCTTCATGCTGGAAGAAAGCGGCAGGGGGGCCGCGCTCACCACCACCCGGTTCACCTGCTTCATGGCGGGCAGGCGTTCGTTCAGGAGGTTCACATTCTCCCAGATTTCCTGGTCGGACAGGCCGTCCGCTTCCTGCTGCAGGTGCAGGACGACCGTGATGTATTCATAGGGCTTCTTTGGGTCGTCCGACATCGGCAGGCCGATCACGGTATACTGGTCCGCCTGGCGGGGCGGGACAAAGAGGGCCTCCAGCTCGTCCGGGTAGACGTTTTCGCCCGACTCGTTGATGATCAGGTCCTTCGCGCGGCCGACGATGTACAGCCGCCCGTCCTCCCCGACGCGCACCAGGTCGCCGGTTTCAAAAAAGCCGTCTTCCGTGCGGACGGGCGGGAGCTCCACCCCGTTTTCCAGCCTTCCGGTGTGCAGGGTGCTGCCGCGGATCAGCAGCTCGCCCACGCCGTTTCCGTCCGGCTCGCGGACGCTGTACTCGGCGCTTTCAAAGGGCTTGCCGACCGAGCCGGACAGGCGGACGTCCCAGGACATCCCGCTCTCCACCGAGGTCACGCCGGTTTCCGTCATGCCAAAACCGCAGATGGTGTAATAGCCCAGGGCGTTGAACAGCTCCAGGTTGTCCCGAGGCGCAAAGGCTCCGCCGATGATCACGCAGCGCAGCTTCGTCCCAAGCAGGCCCTTCAGCATCGGCTCAAACAGCCTGGTCTCCGCCAGGGCAAGGCCCCGCTCGGGATTCTTTTTCTGCTCCGCGGCGGAGCGGGCCAGGGCGCGGGTCAGCTGGGCGCTCTGCTCGGTGCCGGCGCTTAAACTCCGGCGGATACCCGCGCACAGGTTGTTGAGCAGCAGCGGGACGGTAATCAGCATGGTCGGCTCAAAGCGCTGCGCCGTCGCCAGAATGGTCTGGGGGCTGCGGTCCCGCAGGTACACGTTCTCGCCCCCGATAAAGCCCATCCACAGCATGCAGACCAGGAAGCCAAAGACATGGTGGCAGGGCAGGAACACCAGGTTCCTGGTGTATTCGCCGTCGATGATGCGGCGGTTGGCCTTGTGCAGCAGGACCGAGTTAAGCAGCTGGCTGCACAGGGCTTTTTCGTCATAGACAAAGATCCGGCTGGTCTGGGTGGTGCCGGAGGTGCACAGCGCCGTCTTCGTACCGTATACGGGCTCGAAGCTTTCCGGGGCGGGAGGCGCCTGCGTCAGCTCCTCCTTCGTCCACTGGCGGACGCCGGAGATCCCGGCGCGTTTCGCCGCGCCGATGAGCCCCGAGGCCCCCGCCTGGCGCAAAAGGTAAGCGGTCATCTCGTCCCCGTGCGCCGGGTCCAGCAGCAGGGCGTTGGCCCCGGAGAGAATGATCGCCCAGTACAGAACGGGCCATTCCGGGCACGTGTCCAGCTGCAGGGCGACATAGCCGCCCGCCGGTACGCCCGCCTTCTGCAGGGCGTACGCTGCCGCGTAAACCCTTTCCCGGAACTGGCCGTAGGTGACGGTCTGGGGCTGCTGATCGCTGTCCAGATAGAGCGCCTGCACGGCGTTCTCGTTTTCAGTTAAAATGGAAAAAAGTGTCTGCAGCGAGCTGTTCGCCCGGAGCTGTTCGCTTTTCTGTTCAATCCTGTTCATCTTGTCAGCGTTCCTTTCTGTCCGTAAAGAAATAGCAACAGGAAGTCAAGTGTATTGTACCGTATAATTGGAAGAATGGCAATCTTTTTATCCCACCCGCCGCAAATGGTAAGACAAATCTGGGACAATTTGAGATAAAAACCATATGCCCACCCGGAAATACAGCAAAAAAACATCGGACGCCGCCCCGCACACCGTTGACAGAAGGCGGCGTCCGGGATATAATTCCCCCATAACATATCGGGTTGGTGTGTTATTAACTATGAAAACTAACAGGGAGGATTCACCCATGCCGAACATCGTTCATTCCATCACGGAGCTGATTGGCCGCACTCCCCTGATCGAGCTGCACAACATCGAAGCCAAGCTGTCCCTGCCCGCCAGGCTCCTGGCCAAGCTGGAGTACCTGAACCCCGCCGGTTCCGTCAAGGACAGGATCGCCTGGGCCATGATCCGGGACGCCGAGGAGAGCGGGAAGCTCAAGCCCGGCTCCGTCATCATCGAGCCCACCAGCGGCAACACCGGCATCGGCCTGGCTGCAATCGCCGCCGCCCGCGGCTACCGGATGATCATCACCATGCCTGAAACCATGTCGGTGGAGCGCCGGCAGATCATGCGGGCCTACGGGGCGGAGCTGGTGCTGACCGAGGGCAGCAAGGGCATGAAGGGAGCCATCCAGAAGGCCCAGGAGCTGGCGCAGGAAATCCCGGACAGCTTTATCGCCGGCCAGTTTGTCAACCCCGCCAACCCCAAGGCCCATCTGGAGACCACCGGCCCCGAAATTGATGAAGACACCGACGGCCAGGTGGACATCTTCGTGGCCGGCGTCGGGACCGGCGGCACCATCACCGGCGTGGGCACGTACCTGAAGTCGAAGCACCCTTCCGTCCGCGTCGTCGCCGTGGAGCCGGAAAGCTCCGCCGTCCTGTCCGGCAAGCCCTCCGGGGCCCACAAGATCCAGGGCATCGGCGCGGGCTTCATACCCGAGGTCCTGGACACGAAAGTTTACGACGAAATCATCCCCGTGTCCAACGAGGACGCCTTCGCCTTCGGCCGCTTGATCGGCAAAACCGAGGGCATCCTGGTCGGCATCTCCTCCGGCGCCGCCCTCTACGCCGCCGCCGAGCTGGCCAAGCGCCCCGAAAACAAGGGCAAAACCATCGTCGTCCTCCTCCCCGACACCGGCGACCGCTACCTGTCCACGCCGATGTTCGCGGAATAACAATCAAGATCAACAACGCCCTGCGGCACAGCGGGAAGGCCCGTTGTGCCGCAGGGTATTTTGATAACCGCTGTAAAACCGCCGGGGATACTCTCGATTCCTGTAAAGGGATGACAGCAAAAAGCGTTTTTCGATGTTTCCGGCAAAAATTTTTCCGAAAATCACATATTTTTCATTGCCCCGGCAGGAAAACCATAAAAGATGTCGAATAAGCAAAAATGAGGCCAACGGAGCGGCTGAAAAAACCGAATCGTTGACAGCCGTTCCAATCCCGGCCCCGGAGGAGCGTTTCAGAATGAAGACTACGATCACCGCAAAGAACATGGTGGTAACGCCCGGCATCACCAACCGGATCACCCGCAAGACTGCCACGATGGAGAAGTATCTGAAACCGGATACGGAAATGATCGTGCGCCTGCGCAAGGAGGGAGACCGCCGCATCTGCGAGATCACCGTCCCGCTGGAAGGCAACGTCACCCTGCGCGCAGAATCCGCCAACCAGGACAACCTCTTCATGAGCATCGACAGCGCCCTGGCCAAAATCGAACGGCAGATCCGCCGCCACCGCACGAGGCTGGAAAAGAAGATGCGCGAGGGCGCCTACACGGACACCGAGCCCGAGTACATTGAGGATCCCGCCGTATACGGCGAGGGAGAGCGCGAGGTCGTCCGCCGCAAGACCTTCCCGGTCCGCCCGATGTCGGTGGAAGACGCCGCCCTGCAGATGGAACTGCTGGGCCACAGCTTCTTTGCCTTCGTCAACATCGAGACCGGCCGCACCAACATCCTCTACCTGCGCAAGGAAGGCAACCTCGGTTTGCTGGAGCCGGAAGCCTAATCAGGTAGGAGGGTTCTGAGGGCCCGGAAAACAGCGCAGTGTGCTGTTTTCACCGAAGAACGGGCCGGCAGGCCCTGGAAGAGGCCGATGAAGTACCCGCTTATATAACATATTCCGCCGCAGGCGGTTATCGCCGCGTCCCGACCGGGATGCGGCTTTTTGTGATATTTGTTCACAGTTCATGGAGAAAATGGTCTTTGGGCAGTGATTGCCGGACAGCCGGCATTCTGTTATAATGAATTTATCAGACAATGATACCCGTCTGCCCAAACAAAGGAGGAAAACACATGAAGAAGCTGCTCTGTATCCTGGTCGCTCTGACCATGCTCTGCGGCATGTCCGCTCTGGCCGAAGGGGTCTTCACCCCCGGCACCTATGAAGCGGAAGCCCAGGGCCTGTTTGTTCCGGTCAAAGTGACGGTCACCGTCAGCGAAACCGAGATCACCGACATTCAGATCAACGCCGAAGGCGAAACCCCTGCCCTGGGCGGCGCCGCGGCGGACATGATGAAGGAAGCCATCCTGAAGGCCCAGACCCCCAACGTGGACGGACTGACCGGCGCGACTGTAACCAGTGCCGCCATCGTCAAAGCCGCTACCGAAGCCCTAGTAGCAGCCGGCGCGGACATCGCCGCCCTGGACGCCAACCGCAAGGATCTGGGCAGTGAGGAAGCCCCCAAGGAAGAAAAGACCGTCGAAACCGATATCGTCATCATCGGCGCCGGCGGCGCGGGCATGGCGGCGGCCATCATGGCGCACCAGGCCGGGATGAACTTCGTCATCCTGGAAAAGATGCCTTACGTGGGCGGCAACACCACCAAGGCCACCGGCGGCATGAACGCCGCGGAAACCCACTACCAGAAAGAACAGGGCATTGAAGACAGCAAGGCCCTCTTCGCCGCCGATACCATGAAGGGCGGCCATGCCAAGAACGATCCCCTGCTGGTCGCAACCCTGGCCAACAGCTCTGCCGAAGCCATCGAATGGCTGGACAGCATCGGCGCGGACCTGCCGAAGATCTCCTTCTCCGGCGGCGCTTCCGTCAACCGCATCCATGCCCCGGCGGACGGCTCCGGCGTAGGCAACTACCTGGTGGACCGCTTCTCCGCCAAGCTGGCTGAGCTGGGCGTTCCCGTGATGCTGAACACCAAGGCCACAGAACTGCTCGCGGATACGGAAGGCAAGATCTGCGGCGTGAAGGCCGAAGGCCCCGACGCCTTCTACACCTTCAGCTGCAAGGCCGTCATCCTGGCCAGCGGCGGATTCGGCGCCAATGAAGACATGTACACCCAGTACCGCCCGGACCTCAAGGGCACCGTGACCACCAACGCCCCCGGTGCAACCGGCGACGGCATCGTGATGGCCCAGGCCCTCGGCGCCGATCTGGTGGACATCGGTGAAATCCAGCTCCACCCCACCGTGGAACAGACCACCTCCATGCTGATCACCGAGTCCGTCCGCGGCGACGGCGCCATCCTGGTCAACCAGGCAGGCGTCCGCTTCACCAACGAGCTGCTCACCCGCGACGCGGTTTCCGCCGCCGAGCTCGCCCAGGAAGGCCAGTATGCCTACATCCTCTTTGACCAGAACCTGCGCGATCATCTGAAGGCCATTGAAAAATACGTCAAGGCCGACCTGACCAAGCAGGCGGACACCATCGAAGGCCTGGCCGAGCAGCTGGGCATCGACCCCGCTACTTTAGCGAAAACCCTGGCCGATTGGAACGAGATCGTCAAGAACCAGCGGGATACTGAGTTCGGCCGCACCACCGGCATGAACGCCGACCTGACCACCCCGCCCTACTACGCCATCAAGATCGCCCCCGGTATCCATCACACGATGGGCGGTGTCAAGATCGACGTGGCAGCCCAGGTGATCAACACCGAAGGCAAGCCGATCCCCGGCCTGTTCGCAGCCGGTGAAGTGACCGGCGGCGTGCACGGCGGCAACCGCCTGGGCGGCAACGCCGTAGCTGACATCGTCATCTTCGGCCGCATCGCCGCACAGAGCGCCATCGAATACGTCAAATAATTCCCTTCACCAAAACGCCTTCCGGTTCGCAGGAGCCGGAGGGCGTTTTACTGACGTCTTGACAAAGATGTGACGCTTGGGTAAGATTGATTGGAATGAGGTAGGAGGTAGTTCGCTCACTGCGCTCGCAGGTAGGAAGTAGCGCTCGCTGATGCTCGCTAAGGTAGAAAGCATCGCGAAAGCATAACCGCTGCTACCTACTGCCTACTGCCTGCTGCCTTTTACCTTCTCACACTATAAACCTCCTACCTCCTACTTCCTACTTCCTACCTCCTACTTCCATTTTACGGAGTTCTTCGATGTTCGATTTTCTCCCTTCCGCCGTTCAGACGGCGCTGACAACTTTAAAGCAGGCCGGTGTGCAGGCTGTGCTGGTGGGCGGATGCGTGCGGGACGAGCTGATGGGCGTGCCGCCGCACGACCATGACATCGCCGCCGGCGCGCCGCCGGAAAAGCTGAAGGAAATTTTTGCCGCCTGGCCGCTAATCCTGGACGGGGAAAAGCACGGCACCATCACCCCCGTCATCGACCACACGGCGGTGGAAATCACCTCCTTCCGCACCGAGAGCGGCTACCGGGACGGACGCCACCCGGACGTCGTTTCCTTTACCGCCTCTCTTTCGGAGGACCTGTCCCGGCGGGACTTCACCGTCAACGCCATGGCCTGGAGCCCGGAGGAGGGACTGACCGACCTGTTCGGCGGCCGGGGGGACCTGGAAAAGGGCGTCATCCGCTGCGTGGGCGACCCGGCCGAGCGGTTTTCGGAGGACTCTCTGCGGATCCTGCGCGGGATGCGCTTTGCCTCCCGGCTGGGCTTCGCCATCGAAGAGGAAACGGCCCGGGCCATGCACGTCCAGGCGGAGGGGCTGCGGCAGATCAGCCGCGAGCGGATCCACACCGAGCTCACCGGCACGCTGACCGGCGCGCACGCCATGGAAATCCTGTCCGCCTTCCCGGACGTGGTGTTCGCCGTGATCCCGGAGCTGTTCCCGCTGTATCACTGCCCGCAGAAGAGCGTCTACCATATTTACGACGTCTGGGAGCACACCCTCCACGTGCTGGACGAGGTAACGCCCCGCACCCCCCTGCTGTGCTGGGCGGCCCTGCTGCACGACTGCGCCAAGCCCCTGACCCGCCACCGGGACCGCAAGGGCTTTGACCATTACCCCGGCCATCAGCAGGAAGGGGCCCGTCTGGCGGAAAGCGTCTGCAAATCCCTCAAAATGTCCAACCAGATGATCCGCGACATCACGACGCTGGTCCTGTGGCACGACGAGCGGATGACGGAGGACCAGGTGCCGCTGATGCTCTACCGGGTCGGCCCGGAGCTGTTCGACGACCTGATCGCCCTGCAGAAGGCCGACATGCTGGCCCACGCCGAGCGGATCAGCAAGGACGCCGGCAAGCTGGATGCCCTGCTGCTGAGACGGGACCAGGCCCTCCAAAGCGGCGAGTGCATTGGCTACAGCACCCTGGCCGTCACCGGGGACGACCTCAAGGCCCTGGGCTGGCAGGGAAAGGAACTGGGCCAGAGTCTCGAATGGGCGCTCATGCAGGTGCTCAAGGGCAAGCTGCCCAATGACCGGGACACACTGCTCCGGGAGATCGGAAAGCCGGAAAATCAGCAAACATAACAGAAAGTATTTCCTTTTTCCCTTGCTTTATGATATAATGTAGTGGCGCTTTTGGCGCATTCTGTTCTTCGGAGGGTTCGCATGGACGATTACAAGCTGCTGATTACGGGGGAAACGCCGCTGACCGGCGATACGACGGTATCCGGCGGAAAAAATACGGCCGTTGCCGTCATCCCCGCCGTCCTGCTGTGCGATGAGCCCTGTGTGCTGGACAACCTGCCCGACATTGAGGATGTCCGGGTGCTTTCCGATATTCTGCGCAGCCTGGGCGCGACGGTCACCTATGACAGCGCCAGCAAACGGATGACGATCGACCCCCGGGGGGTCTGCACCTGCACGGTGCCCTATAAGCTGACACAGAAAATGCGCGCCTCCTATTACCTGATCGGCGCCCTGCTTTCCCGCTGCGGGGAAGCGAACGTGGGCTACCCCGGCGGCTGCGCCATCGGCAACCGTCCCTTCGACCAGCACATCAAGGGCTTCGAGGCCCTGGGGGCGGAGGTCAACGAGGGCGGCGGGATGATCCGCGCCAAGGGCACCCTGCACGGGAGCACGGTCTTCTTTGACCGGCCCACCGTGGGCGGCACCATCAACGTGATGCTGGCCGCCGCCAAGGCCAAGGGGCTGACTGTCCTGTGCAACGCGGCCAAGGAGCCGCACATCGTCGACCTGGCCAACTTCCTGAACTCCATGGGCGGCTCGGTCAAGGGCGCGGGCACGGACACCATCCGCATCAAGGGCACGCCGCACCTGCACGAAAGCCACTACACCGTCATTCCGGACCAGATCGAGACCGGCACGCTGATGATTGCCGCCGCCGCCACCAAGGGCGACGTCACGATCCATGGCTGCATCCCCACCCACATGGAGGCCCTGACCGCCAAGCTCCTGGAAATGGGCGTCAGCGTGACCGACATGGACGACGCCATCCGCGTCCGCCCCATCGGACCGCACCGGGCGGTCAACATCAAGACCCAGGAATACCCCGGCTTCCCCACCGACCTGCAGCAGCCCATGAGCGCGCTTTTGTGCAAGGCCCAGGGCAACAGCATGGTGACGGAGACCATCTTTGAATCCCGCTTCAAGCACCTGAACGAAATGCTGCGCATGGGCGCCCACGTCCGCATCGCCGAGCAGACCGCCTGGATCGAGGGCGTGCAGGAGCTCCACGGGGCTCCGGTCACCGTGACCGACCTTCGGGCCGGCGCCGCCCTGGTGATCGCCGGGCTGATGGCCGTCGGCACCACGGAAATCTACGAGCCCGGGCTCATCGAGCGCGGCTACGAGCACATCGAGCGCAAGCTGCGCCACCTGGGCGCAAACATCCGCAGAGAACCAGTTTAACACGGGAATGATCCCCGTCCCGGTTTCCATGATGCTAACAGACCCCATGGGAACGGAAAGGAGGCGTTCGGTCTGAACGCTTTTGAAACGCTGGGGCTGAACAGTACGGCGGACCTGGAAGCAGTCAAAACCGCCTACCACGCCCTGGTGAAACAATGGCATCCGGATCAGTTTACGGACGAAGGGATGCAGCAGAAGGCCCAGCAGAAGCTCATCGAGCTGAACCTGGCCTACGAGGAGGCCCTCAAGGCCGTGCACGGCCGGCCCGCCGCCCTCAAGGACATCCCCCTGCCCGAGGCGAAAACCTTCGCCCGGCATCTGTATGAAAACGGCCATCCCGAATCCGCTCTGCGCCAGCTGGCCAGGACGTCGGAGAAGGACGCCGAATATTTCCATCTGGAAGGGCAGATCCTGACGGCGCTCCGCCAGTACGGCAGCGCCCATCAGGCGTTCCGCGCCGCCGTGCAGATGGACCCGTCCAACCGGGAATACCGCCGCGCCGCGTTCAACGCCGCGCAGAATTATAAAAAGCACCGCCGTCTCCCCTACCGCATCGCTGACTGGGCCAACGGCCTGTTCCATTCCCGGACCAGAGAAAAAATGTAACCGCGCCGCTGAAAAAGCGGTTTTTTATTCGCCGGTTCATTTTTTTCTGCTTTTCAAAAATCAAATCCTATGGTACACTCTATTCAGCGCCATCTTTGGCTGACCTCCGGGCATTCCCGGCAGCCTCATGGATACAACCCTAATCTTTATAGACAGGAGGAACCGCTCACATGCAATACACCAAAGAAGTGGAAGACATGGTCTGTGTTGCCAAGGGCCCGAACCACGGCCCCGCGCCGATTCCCGAAGAGGGAAAATGGATTCAGGCCAAGGAAATCAAGGACATTTCCGGCTACACCCACGGCATCGGCTGGTGCGCTCCCCAGCAGGGCGCGTGCAAGCTGAGCCTGAACGTCAAGGACGGCGTCATTCAGGAAGCCCTGGTGGAAACCATCGGCTGCTCCGGCATGACCCACTCCGCCGCCATGGCCAGTGAAATCCTGCCCGGCAAGACGATCCTGGAAGCGCTGAACACCGACCTGGTCTGCGACGCCATCAACACCGCGATGCGCGAACTGTTCCTGCAGATCGTCTATGGCCGCACCCAGTCCGCGTTCTCTGACGACGGCCTGCGCATCGGCGCTGGTCTGGAGGACCTGGGCAAGGGCCTTCGGTCCATGGTCGGCACCATGTACGGAACCAAGGAAAAGGGCACCCGTTACCTGGAAATGACCGAGGGCTACGTCACCAAGATGGCCCTGGACAAGGACGACCAGGTCTGCGGTTACCAGTTCCTGAGCCTGGGCAAGATGATGGACGCCATCAAGAAGGGCATGGCCCCCAACGAGGCGTACGAAAAGAACCTGGGCACGTACGGCCGCTTCAAGGCGGAAGACGGCGCGGTCAAGTGGATTGACCCGCGCAAAGAGTAAGAGGAGGTAGGACGGATGGCTTTGTTTGAAAACTATGAAGGCCGTATGCCTCAGCTGCAGCCGGTCCTGGAAAAGTACGGGTTCAAGAGCTTTGAGGACGTCAAAGCCTTCACCAACAGCAAGGGCGTAGACGCCTATTCCATCGTCGAAAGCACGCAGCCCATCTGCTTTGAAAACGTCAAGTGGGCCTATGAGCTGGGCGCCGCCATCGCCATGAAGGAAAACGCGAAGAACGCCGCGGAGGCCGCCCGCTGGATCGGCACCGCCCTGCAGGCCTTCTGCATTCCCGGCTCTGTAGCGGACCAGCGCCAGGTCGGCATCGGCCATGGCAACCTGGGCGCGATGCTCCTGGACGAAGAGACCGAGTGCTTCGCCTTCCTGGCCGGCCATGAGTCCTTCGCGGCCGCCGAGGGCGCCATCAAGATCGCCCTGAACGCCAACAAGGTCCGCAAAAAGCCCCTGCGCGTCATCCTGAACGGCCTGGGCAAGGACGCCGCCATGATCATCAGCCGCATCAACGGCTTCACCTACGTGCAGACCAAGTATGATTACCTGTCTGCCGACGTCAAGGAAGACCACGCGCTGACCGTCGTGAGCAAGACCGCCTATTCCACCGGCGACCGCGCCAAGGTCAACTGCTACGGCGCGGACGACGTGCGGGAAGGCGTCGCCATCATGTGGCACGAGGGCGCCGATATTTCCATTACCGGCAACTCCACCAACCCCACCCGTTTCCAGCACCCCGTGGCCGGCACCTATAAGAAGGAACGCTGGGAAGCCGGCAAGAAGTACTTCTCCGTGGCTTCCGGCGGCGGCACCGGCCGTACCCTGCACCCCGACAACATGGCCGCCGGCCCCGCCTCCTACGGCATGACCGACACCATGGGCAGGATGCACTCTGACGCCCAGTTCGCCGGTTCCTCCTCCGTGCCCGCCCACGTGGAAATGATGGGTTTCCTGGGCGCGGGCAACAACCCGATGGTCGGCATGACCGTCGCGGTGGCCGTGGCCGTGCAGGAAGCGCTGAGCAAATAAGACCCGCAGAGCATTTCTTTTAAAAGATGCCCTCTGAAGTGTTGCTTCAGGGGGCATCTTTATGTTCAAAACCGCTGTTTCCGATGGGGAAATTACCACCTCCGCGGCCCAGGTGTATTCAACATCAGCAGGACCAACAGGAACCAAAACACGATCAACAGGATCTTCGATACTGTACGTGCCGTCTTCTTCTTCGGCTTCAGCCTAGGAGAATACAGCAGCGTGAGCAGCAGGATCAACAGCAAGATCAGTATTCCTTTGATTTTCCCTTGCGTCATTTGATTTTCCTCGAACCTATCGCTTTGCTGGACCGAAGCGGCATTTGTTTTTGATGATCGTTCATGCCTATAATATCACAAAAGCGGGAACAGGTCATCCGTTTTTTAAAGCAAAAGGAAGGACTGTCTTCAGGAGACAGTCCTTCCAGGATGGTTATGCTGCTGACGAAGCGATTAATAGCTTTCGTGCAGTTCGATGTTCTTGTAGCGGTTCAGGCCGGTACCGGCGGGGATCAGCTTGCCGATGATGACGTTTTCCTTCAGGCCCATCAGCGGGTCGGTCTTGCCCTTGATGGCGGCTTCGGTCAGCACGCGGGTTGTCTCCTGGAAGGAGGCGGCGGACAGGAAGCTTTCCGTAGCCAGGGAGGCCTTCGTGATGCCCAGAAGGATGCGCCTGCCGCTGGCCGGACGGCCGCCCTCGCGGATGGTCTTCTGGTTGGCGGTATCGTAGGTGAAATAATCCACCAGGCTGCCAGGGAGCAGCTCCGTATCAGCGCTGTCTTCCACGCGGACCTTGCGCAGCATCTGCCGGACGATGACCTCGATGTGCTTGTCGGCGATGTGCACGCCCTGGGAATAGTAAACGCTCAGAACCTCGCGCAGCAGGTAATCCTGCACGGCCTTGATGCCCAGGATGCGGAGGAGGTCATGGGGGTTGATGGAGCCTTCGATCAGCTCGTCGCCCGCGGTGACGACGTCCCCTTCCTCGACCTTGAGGCGGGAGCCATAGTGCAGCGGATAGGACTTCTTCTTGTTGGGGTCGTCCTCGCTGGTGATGACGATCTCGCGCTTTTTCTTGCTTTCGACGATGCTGACCTTGCCGGAGATGTCCGCCAGGATGGCGGTGCGCTTGGGCTTGCGGGCCTCGAACAGCTCTTCGACGCGGGGAAGACCCTGCGTGATGTCGTCCGCGGAGGCCACGCCGCCGGTATGGAAGGTACGCAGCGTCAGCTGGGTGCCGGGCTCGCCGATGGCTTGGGCGGCTACGATGCCGACGGCCTCGCCGATATCGACCACGCCGCCGTGGGCCATGTTCATGCCGTAGCAGCGGGCGCACACGCCGTTCTGGCAGGTGCAGGTCAGGACGCTGCGGACAGCCGCGCGGGTGACGCCGGCGTCCTTGATGGCCTTGGCCTTCTTTTCATCGATCATTTCGTTGACGCGTACGAGGAGCTCGCCGGTCACCGGGGAATAGATGTCCTCCGCCGCGAAACGGCCGCGGACGCGCTCGTCGATGCCCTCGATTTCGCCGATGGCCTCGACGTTGATGCCGCGCACGCGCATGTTGCGGGCCTCAAAGCAGTCGGTCTCCCGGACGATCACTTCCTGAGCGACGTCCACCAGACGGCGGGTCAGATAACCGGAGTCCGCGGTACGCAGAGCGGTATCGGCCAGGGATTTACGGCTGCCGTGGGAGGACATGAAGTAGTCCAGAACGGACAGGCCCAGACGGAAGTTGGAGCGGATGGGCAGTTCCAGCGTGCCGCCGGAAGGAGACACCATCAGGCCGCGCATACCGGCCATCTGGTTGATCTGGCCGGCGCTGCCGCGGGCGCCGGAGTCGGTCATCATGCGGATGGGGTTGTACTTGGGGAAGGCCTTCATGACCTCATCCTTCATGTCGCTTGTGGTCTTGTTCCACAGCTCGATGATGCTGCGGTAGCGCTCGGAGTCGCTGATCATACCGCGGCGGTATTCGCGGTTGTACATAGCCACCTGCTTGTCGGCCTCGGCCAGCAAGGTCGCGCGGCTTTCGGGGATGATAACGTCGGCCACCGATACCGTCAGCGCGCCGATGGTAGAATACTTGTAGCCCAGGGCCTTCATGGCGTCCAGCACGCGGGCGGTCTCGCTCTCGCCGTGGGTGTGGAAGGAACGCTCGACGATGGCGCTCAGGTCCTTCTTGACGATGGGATGGTCCAGCTCCAGGCGGAACATGTCGTCCATCGTCTCGCGGGGCACGAAGCCCAGGTCCTGCGGGATGACGGAGTTGAAGATCAGCCGGCCCAGGGTGGTATCCACCAGGCGGCGCTCCGTCACGCCCTCAAAGGTGCGCTCCAGGCGGACCTTGATGGGGGCCTGCAGGGAGATCTGCTTGCAGTCGTAAGCCATCTTGGCTTCGTTTTCGTTGGCGAAGACGCGGCCGGCGCCCTTGGCGTCCTCCCGCATGATGGTCAGGTAGTAGCAGCCGATGACCATGTCCTGCGTGGGAGAAATGACGGGCATACCGTCCTGCGGCTTCATGATGTTGTTCGCCGCCAGCATGAGGAAGCGGGCTTCCGCCTGGGCTTCTTCGGACAGCGGGACGTGCACGGCCATCTGGTCGCCGTCAAAGTCGGCGTTGAAGGCGGTGCAGGCCAGGGGATGCAGCTTCATGGCCTTGCCTTCCACCAGCACGGGCTCGAAGGCCTGGATGCCCAGGCGGTGCAGGGTGGGGGCGCGGTTCAGCAGCACTGGGTGCTCCTTGATGACGTCCTCCAGGATGTCCCACACCTCGGGGCGGACCTTTTCGACCATCCGCTTGGCGGACTTGACGTTGTGGGCGATCTTGCCCTCGACCAGCCGCTCCATGACGAAGGGCTTGAACAGCTCGAGGGCCATTTCCTTGGGCAGGCCGCACTGATACAGCTTGAGTTCCGGGCCGACCACGATAACGGAACGGCCGGAATAGTCCACGCGCTTGCCCAGCAGGTTTTGACGGAAGCGGCCCTGCTTGCCGCGCAGCAGGTCGGACAGGCTCTTTAAGGGGCGGTTGCCCGGGCCGGTCACGGCGCGGCCGCGACGGCCGTTGTCAAACAGGGCGTCGACCGCCTCCTGCAGCATACGCTTTTCGTTGCGCACGATGATGTCGGGCGTGCCCAGCTCCTGCATGCGCTTTAAACGGTTGTTGCGGTTGATGACGCGGCGGTACAGGTCGTTCAGGTCGGAGGTCGCGAAGCGGCCGCCGTCCAGCTGCACCATGGGCCGCAGGTCCGGCGGGATGACCGGGATCACGTCCATGATCATCCACTCGGGTTTATTGTTGGACTGGCGGAAGGCTTCCACCACCTCCAGGCGCTTCATCGCGTGGGCGCGCTTCTGGCCTTCGGTGTCCTTGTCCTTGTCCTTTTCCACCAGGTCGGCGATTTCCTTCTTGAGCTTGACGGACAGGTCGTCCAGGTCCAGCGCCTGCAGCATTTCCTTGACCGCCTCGGCGCCGATGCCGGCCCTGAAGCCGGGCCGCTCTTCCTCCGGCAGGGACATGACGTAGCGGTAATCGCTCTCGCTCATCAGGTCGTGCTTATTGATCGAACGGGGCACGCCGTCGCTGGTCAGCGGCGGGAGCTTGACGCCCTTGCCCGGATCCAGCACGATGTAGCTGGCGAAATACAGCACCTTTTCCAGGTTCCTGGGCGTCACGTCCAGGATCATGCCCATGCGGCTGGGAATCCCGCGGAAATACCAGATGTGGCTGACCGGGGCGGCCAGGGTGATGTGGCCCATCCGCTCGCGGCGGACCTTGGCGCGGGTGATTTCCACGCCACACTTGTCGCACACCTTTTCCTTGCCGCGGTATTTGACGCGCTTATACTTGCCGCAGTTGCATTCCCAGTCCTTGGTGGGCCCGAAAATGCGCTCGCAGAACAGACCGTCCCTTTCCGGCTTCAAGGTCCGGTAATTGATGGTTTCCGGTTTGGTGACCTCGCCGTAGGACCACTCCAGAATTTTCTCCGGGGAAGCCATCCCGATTTGGATGGCGTCCAAATTGTTGAGCTCAAACATGCGCTTTACACCCCTTTACGGCTGGTCACAGGTCTTCGTTGTCATCATCGAAACCGATATCTTCGTCCATATCATCCAGGTTGATGTCGTCCAGCGCCTCCTGCACGTCGAAGTCGTCCAGATCCAACTCATCCTGCTCGTTCTCTTCGCCTTCCATCGGGCTGATGACGTTTTCGTCCTCGTCCGCCACGTCGGAGACATCGATCGGCAGCTCTTCCTCTTCCTCGTCGTCCAGTTCCTTGATGATGATCTCGTTCTTGTCCCGGTCGAGCACGCGGATGTTCAGCGCCAGGGACTCCAGTTCCTTGATCAGCACCTTGAAGCTTTCCGGCACGCCGGGCATGGGGATGTTCTGGCCCTTGACGATGGCCTCGTAGGTCTTGACACGGCCGACCACGTCGTCGGACTTGACCGTCAGGATCTCCTGCAGGGTATTGGCGGCGCCGTAGGCTTCCAGCGCCCAGACTTCCATTTCGCCGAAGCGCTGGCCGCCGAACTGGGCCTTGCCGCCCAGAGGCTGCTGGGTGACCAGGGAGTAGGGGCCGGTGGAACGGGCGTGCATCTTGTCGTCCACCAGGTGGTGGAGCTTCAAGAAGTACATGATGCCGACGGTGACGCGGTTTTCAAACTGCTCGCCGGTGCGGCCGTCGTACAGGACGGTCTTTCCGTCCGGGTTGAGGCCGGCCTTGAGCATCAGCTCGTCGATTTCCTCCTTGCTGGCGCCGTCGAAGACAGGCGTGGCCACGTGCATGCCCAGCTCGCGGGCCGCGCGGCCCAGATGGACCTCCAGCACCTGGCCCAGGTTCATACGGGAGGGAACGCCCAGCGGGTTCAGCACGATGTCCAGCGGCGTGCCGTCGGGCAGGAAGGGCATGTCCTCTTCGCGCAGGATGCGGGAAACGACGCCCTTGTTGCCGTGACGGCCGGACATCTTGTCGCCCACGGAGATCTTGCGCTTCTGGGCGATGTAGACGCGCACCATCATGTTGACGCCGGGGGACAGTTCGTCCTTGTTCTCCCGGGTAAAGACCTTGACGTCGACGATGATGCCGCCCTCGCCGTGGGGCACCTTCAGGGAGGTGTCGCGGACCTCGCGGGCCTTTTCGCCGAAGATGGCGCGCAGCAGGCGCTCTTCCGCGGTCAGCTCGGTTTCGCCCTTGGGGGTCACCTTGCCCACCAGGATATCGCCCGCACGGACTTCCGCGCCGATGCGGATGATGCCGTTTTCGTCCAGGTCACGCACGGCGTCTTCGCCGACGTTGGGGATGTCCCTGGTGATTTCTTCCGGGCCCAGCTTGGTTTCCCGGGCTTCGGACTCGTACTCCTCGATGTGGATGGAGGTGTACTTGTCCTGCCGGACCAGGCGCTCGCTCAGCAGAACGGCGTCCTCGTAGTTGTAGCCTTCCCAGGTCATGAAACCGATCAGCATGTTCTTGCCCAGACCGATTTCACCCTTTTCGGTGGAAGGACCGTCCGCCAGCAGGTCGCCCGCCTCGATGCGCTGGCCGAGGCTGACCCTCGGGCGCTGGTTGATGCAGGTGCCCTGGTTGGAGCGGGCGAATTTGATCAGATGATATTCATGCTCGGTGCCGACGTCGTCGCGGATGATGATCTTGTCGGCGTCCACATAGGACACGGTGCCAGTGTGCTTGGAGAGCAGCACCACGCCAGAGTCATGGGCGGCCTTGTATTCCATACCGGTGCCGACGATGGGGGCTTCGGGCACCAGCAGCGGCACGGCCTGACGCTGCATGTTGCAGCCCATCAGGGCGCGGTTGGCGTCGTCGTTCTCCAGGAAGGGGATCATGGCGGTGGAAACGGAGACGATCTGCTTGGGGCTGACGTCCAGGTAATCCACCTTGTCGCTGGACACCTCGCGGGTATCGTCCTTCCAGCGGACGACCACCTTGGCGTTGACGAAGCTGCCGTCCTCGTTGAGGGGCTCCTTGGCCTGGCCGATCATGTAGCGGTCTTCCTCGTCCGCCGTCATGTAGATGATCTCGTCGGTGACGCGGTGGGTTTCCTTGTCCACCTTGCGGTAGGGGGCTTCGATGAAGCCGTATTCGTTGATCCGCGCATAGGTCGCCAGAGAGCCGATCAGACCGATGTTCGGGCCTTCAGGCGTCTCGATGGGGCAGATGCGGGAATAATGGCTGTAGTGAACGTCGCGGACCTCCATGCCCGCGCGGTCGCGGTTCAGACCGCCGGGGCCCAGGGCGGACAGACGGCGCTTGTGAGTGAGCTCCGCCAGGGGGTTGGGCTGGTCCATGAACTGGGACAGCTGGGAGGATCCGAAGAACTCCTTGATGGCGGCGGAGACCGGGCGGATGTTGATCAGGTCGCCGGGCTTGACGTCGTTGGCGTCCTGAATGGCCATGCGCTCGCGGACCACACGCTCCAGGCGGCTCATGCCGATGCGGATCTGGTTCTGCAGCAGTTCGCCCACGCTGCGCAGGCGGCGGTTGCCCAGATGGTCGATGTCGTCGGTGACGCCGATGCCGTAGGGCAGGCCCAGCAGGTAGCTGACGGAGGCGACCATGTCGTCGATGATGATGTGCTTGGGCACCAGATCGCCGGCGCGCTCCTTGACCACCTGCTTGAGCTCCTCAGCCGGGGTGTTTTCCAGAATGTCCTGCAGGACCGGCAGATGGACCATCTCGTGGATGCCGGCGTCCTTGGGATCAAAGGGCAGCCAGCCGTCCGCGTGGACAAAGTTGTTGCCCACGACGACGCGGGGCTCGTCCCCCGCGATGACGGTGATGCGGTTGATACCGGCGTTCTGGATGGCGGCCGCCTGCTCGGCTGTCAGCATGGTGCCCTTTTCAAAGAGCACTTCGCCGGAGCGCGGGTCCACCGCGTCCTCGGCCAGCTCATGCTCGATGATGCGGGAAGCCAGGGACAGCTTTTTGTTAAACTTATAACGGCCCACGCGCATCAGGTCATAGCGCTTGGGGTCAAAGAACAGGCTGCGCAGGAGGCTCCTGGCGCTGTCCTCGCTGGGCAGGTCGCCGGGCTTCTGCTTGCGGTAGATTTCAAGGAGGGCTTCCCGCTGGTCCTTGGTGGGGTCGGCCTCATTGAGGGTCGCCATCAGGCGCTCGTCCTCGCCCAGCAGGGAGGTAATCTCCGCGTTGGAGGAATAGCCCAGCGCGCGCAGGAAGACGGTGATGGGCAGCTTCCTGGCCCGGTCGATACGGACCCACAGGGCGTCGTTGGAATCGGTTTCATATTCCAGCCACGCGCCGCGGTTCGGGATCACCTGGGCGCTGTACAGGCGCTTGCCGCCCTTGTCGATCTGGACGTCAAAATAAGCGCCCGGGGAGCGGACCAGCTGGCTGACGATGACGCGTTCCGCGCCGTTGATGACGAAGGTGCCATGTTCGGTCATCAGCGGGAAATCGCCCATGAAAACCTCGGATTCCTTGATTTCACCGGTCTCCTGGTTCTTCAGGCGCACGGATACCTTGAGCGGGGCGGCGAAGGTCAGGTCCCTCTCGCGGCACCTTTCCACACTGTTCTTCGGTTTGTCCGTTTCCAGCTTGTAATCGACGAATTCCAGCACCAGATTATTGCTGTAATCGGTGATGGGTGATACGTCCGACAATACCTCCATCAGATCGTCGGTCAGAAAACGGCGGTAGCTGTTCTTCTGAACCTCGATCAGGTTCGGCATTTCCAGGACTTCGTCGATGCGCGAGAAGCTCATGCGTTTGCGAAGCTTTCCCATTGATACCTCGTGCACCATTTTCAGAATCACTCCTTTAATGCTATCAACTCGATATAGCTGTCAGATGAGGCGTTTTTGACGGTGAAAACAGGGCGTCTCCACGAAATGCCAAAAGGGCATTCGTCTGCATCATACCGATATTGATGCAATCATAGAGTATATCATACTTATATGAACAAGTCAACACGCGTTTTGGGGTTTCTGGGGCAAAAAATCGGCCATTCTAATTGTAAAATTTTTGTAAATTTTTATATTCCGTCCGTTTTTTCTCCCGTTTCCGTTCTCCGAAGTACATAAAAAACTGCCGCAGCTTTTATCGTCTGCGGCAGTCCCGTAAGGGTTTTTGATTCTGTTTTGGATCAGCCTTTGACCGCGCCGGCCACCATGCCTTTGATGATCTGGTTGCTGAAGCAGAAGTACAGCACCACGATCGGGCTCATGGTAATCAGCATGGCCGTCATCTGCAGCGGGTAGTCCGAGCCGAACTGGCCCTTGAACTGGGTCAGCGCCAGCGGCACCGTCTGCAGGTGGACGTTCTGAATCAGCACCAGGGCGAAAGAGAACTCGTTCCAGCAGCTGAAAATCTGGATGATGGCGACCGTCACCAGGATCGGCCGGCAAAGCGGCATGATGATCGACCAGAGGGAGCGGCTGAAGGAAGAGCCGTCGATGGCCGCCGCCTCCTCCAGTGACACGGGGATGGACTTGACGTAGCCCTCCACCAGGAAGATGCCCATCGGCAGACCGAAGCTGATATAGGGCATCAGCAGGGTGTACCACTGGTTGCTGATCCCCAGGTTCTTAAACACCACGTAGATCGGGACCAGCAGGGAGTGGATCGGGATCAGCATGCCCATCAGGAACATGGCGTACAGGGGGCGGTTCAGCTTAAAGCGTACCCTGGCCAGGATATAGCCAATAATGAAGGAAAACAGCACAATCAGCACGATGCTGATGACGGTGGTCCGGGCGGAGTTCCACATGGACTCGCCCAGGTGATAGTCGGGGTTGCTCAGGATGTCGGTGTAGTTCTGCAGGGTAGCCGTCTTCCAGGGAATGGAAATGACGTCCGCGTTAAACTGGCGCTTGAGCTTTAACGAGGAATAGCCCATCCAGAACAGCGGGAAGATGCAGGACAGGGAAAACACCCACAGCACGATGTTGATCAGCACCTTGCCCACGTAGTAGCTCGCCTTTTTGTGGGAGTGGCCTGCGGGCTGGAAATTGGAGGCGTTCTTCTGTTTGCTCATACATCATTCCCCCAATCCGCGGGTCAAAAGCCCGATCAGTTTGCGGCTGCCGCCGATGACGGCCAGGGACAGCACGAAGATGCCGACGGAAATCGCCGAGCCGTACCCCATGTTGCTCTGGCTGAAGGAAACGGTGTAGCCGTACAAGGCCATCACATAAGAAGAATAGCCGGGCCCGCCCGCCGTCATCGTCCAGATGCTGTCAAAGGCCTTCATGTTGCCGGCGATGCACAATGTCAGACACACCAGCAGGGTCGGCATGATCATCGGCATGGTGATGTGGATTGCCGTCTGGAAACCGTTCGCCCCGTCGATCTCAGCGGACTCGAAAATCTGCTGGTCGATGCCGGCGATCGCGGAGAACAGAATGACCATGTAATAACCGATGAACTGCCAGATCAGCGGGATGGACACGTAGAGCATGACGTGGGCGGAATCGCCCAGCCAGGCCTGCTTGGCCCCGCCCAGGACGTTGACCACAAACCAGTTGAGCAGGCCGTACTTGGAGTGGAAGATGATGGACCAGATCAAACCGATGCAGACAGCGGAAATGGTGCTGGGAAAAAAGCCGAAGGTGCGGTGCACCGCCTTGCCGATGGCCAGCTTAGAGTTGGCGAACATCACCAGCACGAACGCCAGACCGATCTGCCCGATGATGCAGGCCACCACCAGATAGATGTTGTTTCCAAAGGATTTCCAGAAAATGCTGTCCGAAATCAGCGTCTTGTAATTGTCAAACCCGGTATAAAAGGCCGTATAGATGGTCTGCCCGCTTTTCCATTCAAAGAAGCTGAAATAAAAAGCCGTCACCAATGGCACGAACACGGTAAAGACAAACATGGCGACCGGTATGAACAGGTACAGGATGATGGTCGATTTTTTGGGTTTCAGCGCGTCGAGCATGCCTTATCTCTCCTTCACAGCGTCCGGAAGCAAAGAGCGCTCCTCTGCTCCCGCCGGCAAATCAAAGAAGAAGCCGTCCCGCCCGCATACGCAGACGGGACGGCCCCGTGGTTCAGCGTCGGATGACCGTTACCGGCGCTTAATAGTTGGCCAGATAAGCAGCCTGGGCGTTCTCGGCCACCTGTTCGGGGGTCAGTTCGCCGTTGAGCATGGATTGCACGTCGGTGTTGAACACATCCCAAACCGCGGAGGAGATGTAGGAGTCATAGATCTCGCAGGTGGTGGTGTCCACATAAGACCAGTTGTAGAAGGCCACGGTGATGGGGTCGAACTTGGAGAAGTCGACGTCGCCGGCAGCGGTCAGGCCGCCCAGAGCGTAGTTCTCAGCCACGTAGCTGGAGAAGGCGGGGCCGGTCAGTTCCTGAGCCAGGTCGATGCAGGCAGCCAGCTTGTCCGCGTCGTTCGCCACGGCGGGGTTGAAGGCGATGGCATAGCCCAGACCGATGTTCTGGGAGTTGGGAGCCTCGGTGGCGTCCGCGGGCTGGGGCAGGACGGCAAAGCCGATGTTGTTGAACTTTTCTTCGTTGGTGTCCTTGAGCACCTGCCAGATGTAGGCTTCGTCCCAGTTGCCGCCGATCATGGCAGCAGCGTCGCCGGAAATGAAGTATTCACGGGCGTCTTCGTTGGTGACAACGTTGAAGTCCTGGTTGAAGATTTTGGTTTCGGTGAAGAGGCGCTTGGTTTCCTTCAGAGCCTTGACGAACGCTTCGTCGGTGAAAGCGGCGCCGGACTTGGCGATCAGGCTGGAGAACCATTCGGGACCGGTGTAGCGGTTGCCCAGGGTGGAGATAAAGTCGGAGTTCATCTGCCATTTGCCGCCGTTGCCGAAGGCGATGGTGTCGATGCCCTTGCCGGAGAAGTAATCAGCAGCCTTTTCCACGTCCGCCCAGGTGGTGGGGAAGGTGTCAAAGCCAGCTTCCTTCCACATGGCCTTGTCGTAGATCACCACGGTGCAGGTGCCGCCGGTCAGAACCGGGTAGCCGTACACTTTGCCTTCATAGGTGAAGGGGGTGAAATAAGCGGTGTTGTAATCGGCATAGTAGGGGGAAGCTTTGATGATGTCCGTCAGGTCCATCACCAGGCCGCCGTTGGCCCAGGAAATGGTGTTCATGCCCTGGAGGAGGAACACGTCCGGCAGGTCGCCCGCAGAGGCGCGGGTCGCGATGATCTGCTTATATTCGGCGTTGGCCAGAACGTCCTGGGTCAGGGTGATGTCCGGATGAGCGGCCTGCCAGTTGGCGATGGTCGTACGGAAGCCGTCGGAGCCGCCGTTGCCTTCGGATTCTTCAGAAGTGGAGAAGTGCATCAGGGTGATTTCGCCCTTGTAGGCCAGTTCCGTGGGAGCAACCGGCGTAGCCGCGAAAGCGGACACAGCCGTCAGCAGCAGGGACAGGGCCGCGAGCAGAGAAACAAGTTTCTTCATAAGATACAGCCTCCTTTTTAATATGGCAGTTCATTTGGAAAAGAGTAGAAACCAAACAGCTTCCGCATTTTTCTTTGTGAACCAAGTCTGTGCGTATTTTACCGCAAACGATTGCGTTTGTCAAGATGAAATTTGAGCATACATAGGACAATTGTTGAGCAGGAGGACCTTTGGGAAAAATTCAGAAAAATTCTTGCAATTTCATCCGACAGATGATATGATACATGATACAGAGACGTAAATCAGACGTCATTTCAAAGGAGGTTACCATCATGGCATACAAAATTACGGACGCCTGCATCGCCTGCGGCGCCTGCGCGGCCGAGTGCCCCGTAGAAGCGATTTCTGAAGGCGAAGGCAAGTACGAAATCGACGCCGAAAAGTGCATCGACTGCGGCACCTGCGCGGAAACCTGCCCCGTGGGCGCTCCCGAACAGGCCTAATTCACCTGTCCAAAAAGCCGTCCGGCGTCTGCCGGACGGCTTTTGTCATCTGTACGGAGGTGTTCCCTTAGGCGTGAGCACTTTTTCCCTTTTGCCGGACGAAAACCTGGAAAAGCTGAACGATCAGCTTTCGGTGATCCAGCCGCTGCGCGGCTACCGCTTTTCCATGGACGCGGTGCTTTTGAGCCACTTTGTCCGGCTTAAAAAGCACGACAAGGCGGCGGACCTGGGCACGGGCTGCGGGGTCATTCCCCTGCTGCTCTATTCCAGGGAAAACACCGTCACCGTCGACGCCCTCGAGCTGGACGAAGCCTCGGCGGACCGGGCACGCCGCTCCATGGCCGGAAACGGCCTGAGCGAAGTGATCCGCGTCCATCAGGGGGACCTAAAAAACCTGCCCGAAGCTCTCCCACGGGGCAGCTTCGACCTGGTTACCTGCAACCCGCCCTACGGGAGCACCAGCCCGACCGGGCCGGACCGCGTCCTGCCCACCACGCAGGCCGGCTGCACCCTGGAGGACGTCGTCCGGGCGGCAAAGGCCCTGCTCCGCTTTTCCGGCCGCTTCGCCTTCTGCTGGCCGGCCGCCCGCCTCCAGGAGGCGATGACGGTTCTTTCCCAATACCGCTTTTCGGTCAAGCGCCTGCGCCCCGTCTGCGCAAAGCAGGGCAGGGAGCCCTATCTTTGCCTGATCGAGGCGGTGTTCGGCGGCCGCCCGGGGCTCACCTTTGAACCTTCCCTCCTGGTCATGGACGAAGAGGGCCGCTACACCGGCGAAATCCTGGCCATCTATGGAGACAACGGAAAGGAGAATCCGATATGAGCAAGCGCTACACCGCCGTTCCGGGGCCGGACGGCAGCAAGTTCTACTACGACGAAAACGGGAAGCTGGCGGGCACCAGCGTGCCGGGCTTCTTCGGCTCCGAGGTGTTCTATGACGAAAACGGGAAAACTACCGGCTACGGCACCCCGGGCCTGTTCGGGAGCACCGTCTATACCGACCGGGACGGGCGGCAGAAGGGTTCCTCTTACCCGGGCCTGTTCGACACCACCGTCTTTCAGGACGAAAACGGCCGGACCAAGGGCGTGGCCACCCCGGGCTTCTGGGACACAGAGCAGATTGATTTTAACGGCGATGACTGAATCTTCCCGCAAAACTGAGAGCGCTGCCGCTTTGTACCGCGGTCAGCGCTCTTGGTTTTATTCCCTTTCCTCCAGCTCCGGATGGATTCGGAGAAAGTCCCGGACGACGGAGAGGATGTCCTCCCCGTAGCGGGCGGCCTTGTACTCCCCCATGCCCCGGATTTGAAGCAGCTGTTCCCTCGTGGTCGGGGCGGAAGCGGCGATGCCGCGCAGGGTCTTGTCGTCGAAGATCACGTAGGGCGGCACGTTCATTTCCCGGGCCATGGAAAGCCTTCGCGCCTTCAGGCGGATCAGCAAATCCTCCATCTCCGGGGGACATTCCTCCGGCGCCGGGGCCTTTTTGACTGGCTTGGTCTCCGCCACCAGGGCGTTTTGGGCGTCCGCGTAGCGGTGACCGATACAGTTGGCGCAAAAGCCGCAGCTCTTCCCGGCCCTCTGGCCGAAATAGGAAAGCAGCTCGGCCCGAAGACAGCTCTGCGTTTCGCAGTAGCGGATCATCCGGTTCAGCCGGTCCAGGTCCCCCCGGCGGACGGAGCGCCGCTCCTCCTCGCTCAAGTCCGGGTTGGGCTCGCTGTGGTCCATCATCCAGCGGGCGGCCATGATGTCCTGGCGGCTGTAGAGCAGCACACAGTCCGCCTCTTCCCCGTCCCGGCCGGCCCGGCCCGCCTCCTGGTAGTAGGCCTCGATGGACCGCGGCATATTATAATGGATCACGAAGCCTACGTTGCTCTTGTCGATGCCCATGCCGAAGGCGTTCGTGGCCACCATGACCTGGGCGCGGTCGAACTGAAAATCCTCCTGGGCTCGGCGGCGCTCCTCTTCGGAAAGGCCGGCATGGTAGCGGACGGCGGAAAAGCCGTCCGCGCAAAGTTTTTGGGCGACGGACTCGACGGTCTTCCGGGCGTTGCAGTAGACGATGCCGCTGCGGTCAGCAAACCGCCTGAGCAGGCGGACCAGGGCCCCAAAGCGGTTTTTCGGGGTCAGGACCTCAAAAAAGAGGTTCTCCCGGTCAAAACCGGTGGTGACGGAAACGGGATCCCGGAGCCGGAGCAGGCGGACGATATCCTCCCGCACCCGCTGGGTGGCGGTGGCCGTAAAAGCCCCCACCGGCGGCCGCTTGGGCAGGGCCTCCACAAAATCCGCGATTTTGAGATAATCGGGCCGAAAATCCTGGCCCCACTGGGAGACGCAGTGCGCCTCGTCCACCGCGATCATCTGGATGGGCGCGGCCCGGGCAAAGGCCTGAAAGGAAGGGGCGCTCAGCCTTTCCGGGGCCACGTAGATCAAGCGGTATCGCCCTTCCCTGGCCCGCTCCATCGCCAGGTCCATCTGGCGGGGCGACAGGGTGCTGTTCAGAAAGGCCGCCGGAACGCCCGCCTGGACCAGGGCGCTCACCTGGTCCTTCATCAAAGAAATCAGCGGGGAAACCACCAGCGTCACCCCGGGCTTCACCATCGCCGGCACCTGATAGCACAGGGATTTTCCCGCCCCGGTCGGCATCACGCCCAGGACGTCCCGGCCGGACAGCAGGGCGTCCACCAAAGTATCCTGGCCCGGGCGGAAGCTGTCATGGCCGAAGTATTTTTTCAGAATCTCTGTTTTTTCGCTCATCATTCGCTCTCCTGAGCCTCCGCCATGAGGTCGTCCACGGTTTCCCGGACGGAGACCGGGGTCCAGTGGCCTTCCAGGACGGTTTTCGCCCCTGACGCAAGCACCGCCTTCGCCAGGCTCTGGCAGAGCCGCGGATCCTTCTTCCAGTCCGGCAGGGCCCCGCAGGCGGCGTCGCCCAGGAACAGAACTTTTTCCTCCGGCAGGCAGATCAGGGCCGAATCGTCCGTATGCGGGGCCTCCGCCTGGAACACCCGGACTGGGCAGTTCCCCAGGTCCAGCAGCATTTCACCGGAAAACACCAGGTCCGCCTCGGTAATCGCCATCGGCCTGCCGCCCCTGTATTCCGCCCGGATCCGCTCGTCCAGGGAGAGAAAGGCCTCCGCCCCCTCCCTTTGGAGCTTTTCCCGGGCCTGACGCAGATACTCATTCGTCCGCCCACCCGCCAGGCAGAGCCCGTGCACGGCGTGCATGCCGAACGTATGGTCCCAGTGCCAATGCGTCAGCACGGTCAGGCTGGGCAGGGGCAGATTCTCCTCCTCCAGCGCCCGGTAAAACGCCCGCACGTGGTCCTCCGAATGTCCGGCGTCCATCGCCAGGCTCCAGCGGTCCCCGCGGACATAGCCCAGGTTCGGCCGGTCCCGTTCTTCCTCATAGGGGAAAAACCACACGCGCTCAGACAGGCGGTTCAGCTTCATACCCTTTTCTCCTTGCCGTTTCATGATTTATTGATAATGGTCCAGATAATAATCCATCGCCTCGTCCAGGTCCTCGAACTCGTCCGTAATCCTCTTTTTCAGGAACCAAAGATTAACTTGAACTTATTGATTTATAACACAATTACTTGCTTTTTAGTGATTGGCTAATAATTTAGGAAGAATTTATATCTATCCAATTTATGGCCAATCCCCTAAAGGAATACGAGAGGGAGACAAAATCCCCCTCTCCGTACTTTATACAGTTTTTCCGCAGCAGTTTTTATACTTTTTTCCGCTGCCGCAGGGGCAGGGGTCGTTCCGGCCGACCTTTTTGACCGCCTTGACCGGCGTGCGCCGGGCTTCCTGCGCGGGCTCGGCCCCCCGCTCCTGGGTGGCCTGGGCCACCTGGCGGCGTTCCTGGGGCTTCATGATTTTCGCCTGGCAGAGGCGGCGCACCGTATCCTCGCGGATCAGGCGGACCATTTCCTCAAACATATCGTAGGATTCGAGCTTGTATTCGTTGACCGGGTCCTTCTGGCCGTAGGCGCGCAGGCCGATGCCGTCGCGCAGCTGGTCCATGGCGTCGATGTGGTCCATCCAGCGCAGGTCGACGGCCCGCAGCAGCACGGCCCGCTCCAGTTCGCGCATGTCGATGCCGATTTCGCCGATCTCGCTCTCCCTCTCCTCGTAGAAGCGGCCCGCTTCCTTTTTGAGGAAATCGGTCACGTTTTCTTCGATGGAGTTGCGGACCAGGTCCTCGTTGGCGGCGATCGTGCCGCCCTTGATGCACAGCCGTTCCAAGTAGTCGGTCAGCCCGGCGATGTCCCGCTCGCGCCCGTCGTCGGTGTTGCAGAAGCGCGGCACCGCCTCGTCGATCAGGGAATCCTCCATCCCGCGGATGACCTCGCGCATGTTCTCGCCCCGGAGCACCTGGCGGCGCTGGCCGTAGATGATCTCGCGCTGCTGGTTCATCACGTCGTCGAACTGAAGGACGTTTTTACGGATCTGGTAGTTGCGGGATTCCACGCGCTTCTGGGCGTTTTCGATCTGCTTGGTCAGCATCCCGGCCTCGAGGGGGGTGCTGTCGTCCATGCCCATCCGCTCAATCAGGGGGGTGATCCGGTCGCCGCCGAAGAGGCGCATCAGGTCGTCCTCCAGGGCGATAAAGAACTGGGAGGAGCCCGGGTCGCCCTGACGGCCGGAACGGCCGCGCAGCTGGTTGTCGATGCGGCGGGACTCATGGCGCTCGGTGCCGATGATGTGCAGGCCGCCCGCCTTCACCACCCGCTCGTGCTCTTCGTCGGTGGTCTTTTTATATTCGGCCTTGAGGGCTTGGTAGCGCTGGCGCACGGCCAGGACCTCTTCGGAAACGTGCTCGCTGAAGCCGGTGGCCGCCTCGATGACGTCCTCCTCCACGTTTTCGGAGCGGAGGGTGCGCCGGGCCATAAAGTCCGGGTTGCCGCCCAGCAGAATGTCGGTGCCGCGGCCGGCCATGTTGGTGGCGATGGTCACGGCGTTCAGCCGGCCCGCCTGGGCGACGATTTCCGCCTCACGGGCGTGCTGTTTGGCGTTCAGAACGTTGTGCTTGACGCCCCGGAGCTCCAGCATCCTGGAGAGCAGCTCGCTGACCTCCACGGACACCGTACCCACCAGCACCGGCTGGCCGCTTTCGTGGCGGGCGCAGATCTCGTTGATAACGGCCTCGTACTTGCCCTTCTTGCTGCGGTAGACGACGTCGTTGAGGTCCTTGCGGATCATGGGCATGTTGGTCGGCACCTGCACGACGTCCAGCTTGTAGATGCCCTGGAATTCCTCTTCCTCCGTTTTGGCCGTACCGGTCATGCCGGACAGCTTCTTATACATACGGAAGTAGTTCTGGAAGGTGATGGTGGCCAGGGTCTTGGATTCCCGTTCGACCTTCACGTGCTCCTTGGCCTCGATGGCCTGGTGCAGGCCGTCGGAGTAGCGCCGGCCGATCATCAGGCGGCCGGTGAACTCGTCCACGATCACGACCTCGCCGTTCTGCACCACATAGTCGACGTCCCGCTTCATCAGGGCGTTGGCCTTGAGGGCCTGGATCAGGTAGTGGTTCAGGTCGTTGTTCTCCGGATCGGAGAGGTTCTCCACGCCGAAAGCCCTTTCCGCCTTGGCGGAGCCCTCCTCGGTAAAGATGACGGCCTTGTCCTTTTCGTCCACGGTATAGTCCGTGTCGGCATGCAGGCGGGAGACGAACTGATCCGCCTTTTCATACATGTCGGTGGGCTTTTCGCCCTGGCCGGAGATGATCAGCGGGGTCCTGGCCTCGTCGATCAGGATGGAGTCCACCTCGTCGACGATGGCAAAGGCGTGGCCGCGCTGGACCATGTCCTTTTCGTACAGCACCATATTGTCGCGCAGATAGTCAAAGCCCATCTCGTTGTTGGTGCCGTAGGTGATGTCCGCCTGGTAGGCCGCGCGCCTTTCTTCATTCGTCAGGTCGTGCACGATGATGCCGACGGACAGGCCTAAGAAACGGTACAGCTTGCCCATCTCCTCCCCCTGGAAGGAGGCCAGGTAATCGTTCACCGTGACGATGTGCACGCCATTCCCGGCCAGGGCATTTAGGTAGGCGGGCAGGGTCGCGGTCAGGGTCTTTCCTTCACCGGTCTTCATTTCGGCGATGCGGCCCTGATGAAGCACAATGCCGCCGATCAGCTGGACGCGGAAGGGACGCATGCCCAATGTGCGCCAGGCGGCTTCCCGCACGGTGGCGAAGGCCTCCGGCAGCAGCTGGTCCAGGGTTTCCCCGTTCTGGTAGCGGGCTTTGAATTCCACCGTCTTGTGAGCCAGGGCCTCGTCGGACAGTTTCTCATACTCCGGCCCCAGGGCCTCGATGGCGTCCGCCGTCTTCATCAGCGGCTTCAGCAGGCTGTCATTCGACCCGCCCAGCATTTTTTTCAAAAAATCAAACATTCAATATCTCCTAAAAAACCTTTTCAGCTTCAGCGCCCTATAAAAGCGCATTTTATTATACACTGAATGCCGTCACCCCGCAAGTGTTTCTCTTTGGTTAAAAAAACGCACTGGACTTCTCCGTTCCGGTGTGGTAAACTCGAGTAAACAACAGAAAAACCATGGCCGGACAGGGGAAAAGCGCGGCGCTCCCGGCGAAAGGGAGAGACTGGACGGCGCATGGGATCATGAAAGAGGGAAGCGGAGAGATGAAGGCAAAGGCGATCATTCTGCTGACGGTGCTGGGCATCCTGATGGTTTCGGTGTCCTGCCTGGCGGAAACAGCTTCAGGCAACTGCGGAACCGGGGTGACCTGGACATATTCGGATGGGACGCTGACCATCTCCGGGGAAGGGGAGATGGCGAATTACACAAAGAATAAGGTGCCATGGGCCGAATATCGGGAAAACATTCAAACTGTAATTGTGAATCAGGGAGTAACGGCCATAGGGAATCACGCGTTTAACAGCTGCGTCAGCTTGACCGCTGTGACATTACCTGAGGGACTGACCAGGATCGGAGCCCAGGCCTTTTTCAGCTGTACTTCTCTTTCATCAATCAGTCTGCCGGATGCCTTAACAGATATTGGATCCTATGCCTTCGGGCTGTGCGAACGCCTGTCTCAGATTACACTGCCAGATTCTCTTCGTTCGATTGGCGACCATGTCTTTTATCAGTGTTCCGCTCTATCCTCTTTCCACATGCCGGATTCCGTAATTTCAATTAAAGAGGGAGCCTTTGCGGGAAGCGGATTAAGCAGCATCCGCTTATCTGAAAAACTCGACACCATGGGGCCTGGCGTTTTTCAGGAGTGCATGAATTTAAATGAAATCACCTGGCCGGCCTCCATGAGCAGTGTCCCGCCCAGCACGTTTGCCAGCAGTTCAATCAATGTGATTATTCTTCAGGAAGGAACGTCAAAAATAGAGGACAGGGCTTTCCAAGCATGCGAGGCTCTGACGGAAGTCTATTTACCTGTATCTGTAACATCCATCGGTGATTATTCCTTTGACGGATGTTCAAAGCTCAGGGACGTCTATTATGCTGGCACAGAACAGCAGAAAAACGGCATGACGAAACAGTCAGTAACCACCAATACGAAATTTTATAACGCTACCTGGCACTATGCGGAATCCGGCGAATGTGCAAGGGGAATCCATCACTTGGAGGACGGAATCTGTCAGAATTGTGGCCGTTCCTTCGACATTTCCGGAATGACCGTGGTCCAGCTGCCGGAAGACCTGACGGTGCTGGAGGCGGAAGCGCTCCGGGGGACCGGGGCGCAGGCTGTCATCGTCCCGGCGGGATGTACCGAGATCGGCAGCCGGGCCTTTGCGGACTGCCCGGATCTGAAATATGTGCTCCTGCCGGAAGGAGTGGCTTTGGCAACGGATGCGCTGTCGGGGACAGAGGCGGAGGTGCTGTACCAGTAACGACGAAGGCCGGGCAGCGCAGAGACATTTTTTCCGTTTCCATGCCCGCCGGGCTGCACGCCAGGTATGGAATTTCACCTATACGGACATACAATGTAATTTAATAATCACCCCAACCTGATTGACGGCTGTACATGTTCCGGCTGTCAATCAGGTTTTATGCCGTTCTCGTGATTTTTTCTATAGAAAAAGTTGTTTTTCTACAAAGGATGGGCGGCTGCAGGTTTGCAGCCGCTGTTTTTTTGATTTAGTATT
>OCTW011615600.1_pt1 | contig 46791 bp, 40 predicted proteins | sample 1539671 | NCBI WGS metagenome assembly OCTW01 (sample SAMN02144230, study PRJEB22623) | gut metagenome | biome: sheep rumen | host: Ovis aries | place: New Zealand
CTCAGACCATTCCAAATCCGGATGAAGTTCCTTTTGTTCTGAAAATCTCACTTTCAGTAATTCCAACATCATGCTCGCCCCCTATAAATTCCGATTTTTGTCAGTAACAATTGTAGCACATCATCTCTGTACTGTCAATAGAAACGCCATAGTACTTCTGACCTTGCATCAGATACTATGGCGAAACACTTCTATATACCCGTATGACGGGGGATATGTTTTAGCTTACCCTGCTGCTTATTGCTTTGGATGAGGAAAACAGCAGCCAGATCCTTTTCCGGCAGTGATCTGCAGAGCAAATGAGCGCAGCGGGGATAGAGGTGAACAAGCCGCCAACTCCCTGTCATCAATACCTATTACTTAGAAAGAGGTAAGTAAGCAGTCCGGTCTTCGTCAGAACGTCTCATCCTGCTATCCATTTACAAGCGCCAGTGTGTCCCTTGCAATGAGCAGTTCCTCATTTGTGGGCACTACCCAGACCTCTACCTTGCTGTCGGGAGCGGAGATCTTTGCGAGCTTGCCCCTGATGGTGGCATTGAGTTCGTTGTCCAGCTTGATGCCCAGGGCATCCATGTCACGGCAGGCGCCCTCTCTGGTGGGGGAGTCGTTCTCACCGATGCCGCCTGTGAATACTATGGCATCAGCGCCGTTCATAGCCGCCATGAATGCGCCGATGTACTTCTTTGTCTGATACTGGAGCATCTCGTTGGCAAGCTTTGCACGCTCGTTGCCCTCTCTTGCCGCCGCACTCACGTCACGGTTGTCGGAGGATATGCCGGATATGCCCAGAAGACCCGACTTCTTGTTCATGTAGTCCGCCATCTCCTTGGGGGAAAGGCCTCTCTTGTCCATGATGTAGGTCACTGCAGAGGCATCCACAGCGCCGCAGCGTGTGCCCATGAGCAGGCCGTCAAGGGGAGTAAAGCCCATAGTGGTATCCACTACCTTGCCGTGATCCACAGCCGCAATGGAGGAGCCGTTGCCCATGTGGCAGGTGACGATCCTCAGATCCTTCACATCACGCCCCATAGCCTTTGCCACCGCAGAGGAAACGAATCTGTGGGATGTGCCGTGGAAGCCGTACTTTCTTACGTGCAGCTCCTTGTAATCCTCATAGGGGAAGCCGAACATATAAGCCTTGGGGGGCATAGTGGCATGGAATGCGGTGTCGAACACAACGGTCATTGGAACATCGGGCATAACGGACTTACAAGCACGCAGTGCCAGTGCTGCGCCGTGGTTGTGGACGGGGGCAAGCTCAGCCAGCGCCTCGATCTTGTCGATGACCTCATCGGTGACTATCTCCGTCTTTGAGAACACATCAGCGCCCTGCACGATGCGGTTGCCGATAGCACCTATCTCGGACAGGCTGTCTATCACCTTGGTGTCACCGGTGGTGAGCACCTCTACCAGCTTTTCAAAGGCCTCCGTGTGGGTGGGGAAGGACACGTCCTGCTCGAGAGCCACTCCGTCCCCCTTGTGGGAGATGTGGCCGCCGATGCCGATCCTGTCGCAGTTGCCCTTGCAGATGACGCTCTCGTCCTCCATGTTGAGGAGCTGATACTTGAGTGAAGAGCTCCCCGCATTAACTACCAAAATAAGCATAATTATCTCCGTTCTGTCCGCATACAGGGGCATCCTGAGCGGGCGTAATAAAGTAACTACTATTATACCACACCGTTACTTTAAAATCAAGAGAAAAAAGTGAACTTAGCAGCAGAATGCAGAATGAAGAATGAAACGCTCTGACGGAGCTTTTCAGCGGCTTGAATAGCTGATAGTGAATAGCTGTCCGGGACAGGGAATGGGCAGCAAGCCGCCGACCCACCGTCATTTTAATCTCTGACCTCTTTATTGACTTTTCGGAGAAATCGTTGTATAATATATTGGATAGTGCCCTGATGCCGTTGATGAACGGCGACGAGGGGCTGAACATACCGACTTGCTGTGCAATATGCATTAACTTTTCCCGTGCGATTTGTGCAATGCTACAAATATTTTTTCCCCATGCAACAAAAGCCCGCCCTGAACGCACTATATATACGGAAGGCTTTTGAGAGAGTCGGTACACTGTTCGTATAACGACGCTTTGCTGCAAGAAGCGTATGCGAGGTGATCCCTTTAAATGAGCTTTGACACGGCCGCCTGTGTGAGACGAGCGCAGGCCGGTGATGCCGGAGCATTTGCCGAACTTTATTCCCTTGTCTATAAGGACTTGTACCGAATATCTCTTCTCAACCTTAACAACAATGAGCAGGATGCTTCAGACGTGGTTAGCGACACAGTCCTTGAGGCATACCGCAATATTCCGAAGCTAAGGGATCCCTCCTCCTTCAGGAGCTGGATAACTGCCATCCTTACAGCACAGATAAATAAAAAGCTGAGGGAATACCACAAAGAGCGCAACCTCCGGGAAGATATAGATGATCTGGAGGAAACACAGCCGGACAAAGCACAAACAGAAACAGACTTTGACAGCGTGGCGCTCCGACAGGCGATGCAGTCCCTTTCGGAAGATGAGAGAATGATACTCACTTTAAGTGCAGTATCGGGGTACACCTCCGAAGAGATCGCCAGGATCACAGGTACCGCTGCAGGTACCGTGCGTTCAAAGGCGGCAAGAGCGAAGGCAAAGCTCCGAGCGCTGCTTGGAGACAACACTGCAACAGCAGATGCCCCCTGAGGGGGGAACAATGTGCTATCCTATGCGGCGGCAATGCCGTGCACATTGTCATTAAAAAGCGATGCTTTGATAAAGCCGCTTTTAGAAAGGTGTCATCACTGTGAGCTTTGAAGAAAGACTTAATGCGGCCATAGAGGATATAGAAGTGCCTGCGTCCCTTTCACCCGAGAGCATAGAGACAATGCTGCTCATAGCTGCTCCCGAGCAGGTAAAGGCAGATGCCCCCAGGCCTGTTCCCCGCCCCGTGCTCATGCGTACACTGGCTGCTCTTGCGGCGTGTGCTGCATTGTTCGGCGGCTTTGTTGCCATGCGTGACAGGAACGTTTCCACAGACGGCATTGCAAGCGATACAGAGTACCACGCTGTACAGGTACAGTCCTATGACGAGCTTTACAATATATACTCCGGCATATATGAAAGTGCTCCCGAGCACCCTGCAGGCGCAGGATACGGGGATGGCACCGAGATAATCACAGACGATGCCCCGGCAGTCACACCTGCCGTGACAGCTCCTGCCCCTGCCCAGGTATCAGCCCCTGCCCCCGCACAGACTGCGGTGCAGCAGACGGCGGCACCCGTTCAGACAAGGGACAAGGCTCAGGTCTATGATTATTCAGATGCGGATATTGTAAAGGCAGCCGGGGATAAGATATATTATCTCTGCAGCGGCACCGTGTTCGTTGTGGACAGCGAGAGCTGTGAGAGCACGGCTCAGATAAAGAGCAGATTTGACCCGGATCAGATGTATATCAACGGCTCCGCCCTGACCCTTGTCAGCAGCGGGGAGGACATTACAGGCGAGAGCTTTGTCACCATGGAGATATACGACATTTCCGGGGATGAGCCTGAACACCTTTCCACATACAGGCAGTGCGGGGAGCTTGTTTCCCTGCGCACCGACACCGAGGGCAACATATTCGCAGTCACCTCCTACCGGGCAGGTGCGGACAGCGCATCAGGCAGCGACCTTGACAGCTTCGTTCCCTCCTACTACATCAACGGCACAAAGCAGTTCGTAAGCCCCACGGATATATTCGTTCCCAGGGGGGCTGACACCATAGATTACACAGTGGTATCCACCGTCAGCGCCGACAGCGCCTCCGTTATGGCAGTGCTTGGCAGCAATGCGGATGTGTACACCACCGACAGCACCGTATATGTAACAGGCACCCTGCAGGAGGAGGGTCATGCGGTCACCTCCGTGACCTCCTTTGACATCACCTCCGAGGGGCTGGTACACAGGGCAGATACTCAGCTGCCCGGCAGCCTTATCAGCCACAACAGCATGGCGGAGAGCGGCGGCTCCTTCAGGATAGCTACCGCAGCCACCATTGAGGGGAGTATCCCCTGCACCAACATATACACCCTCTCCGACGATCTTACCATAACCGGGGTCAAGAGGGGTCTGCTCCCCGAAACAGCGGTAGGTTCCGTTGTATATGAGGGCAGCACCGCAGGTCTTGTGGAAAAGGGCAGCACGGAACCTGCTCTTTCAATAGATCTTGATGCGGCAGAGGATATTCCCGAGCCTGCTTCACCTGCTGCTGACAACACCTCCAAGCCCATGGGGAGCGACAGCTCCGTTACTCTGGGCAGCTCCGACGAAGGAGGGCTGGTGCTCTCCCTGTGGGATGCAGAGGGCAATGTTACCGACGAGGCACGCTTTGCCGCCGAGCTTATCACCCCCGATTCGCCGGCACTCACCGACCGCAGGGCGCTCCTGTGTGATCCGGACAGCGGCATAATAGGTGTTCCCGTATCGGCGGACAACTTCATGGGCACTGTCAACCGCTACTACATCTTCTGTGCGGACGGCAGCGAGATACGGCTCCTCACCGCAGTTGAATGCGACTATGCCTTTGAGCGTGCCATGATAGAGGAGGGAAGGCTCCTTATCTTCGGCAGCGGGCGCATCACCTCCGTTGACCTGGAGGATATGAGCGTGGGCACGGTACAGAATATGTTCCTGGGCACTCCGGACTACTCGGGGCAGAGGGAATAAGTAACAGATAACAGAAAGCGGCACCCGAAAGGTGCCGCTTTTTAGATGTCAGGTTCCGGAAAGGCTGATAAAGAGACATCAGCTCAACAGCTTTTTCCCGCAAATGCTTTGCATGAAAAGAGGAGTGCAAGTCAGCGGGAGCCGGCAGAGTCCGGCACCTGTCCCTTAGCTGTATCTCGCTTCTATCACGACCCCGTCCTTATACCGGGAGAGATCCAGGCTCCTGCCGTCTATGGGCTTGCCGTCTATGGCAAAGTGGGAGAAGTCTGCCTCGCTGTTTTCAAGGTGAATGGAGTATTCAGGGAAGTAGAGCCCCTCCCATGTGCCCTCATCAAATGCCGGGGAGATGGTGTTGATGACGGTTTTCCCCTTGGTGTCCTTTATGGTGACAGCCACAGGAGACGAAAGCCTGAAGTTCTCCGCTATGTGCCCGGCGGCGTATTCCCGGCGCTTTTCAAAGAAGGTGAGCATGGACATACCCTCGTTGTAGAACTGCTCTGCGGCTCTGTCCCCGCCGGGCCACCAGGGCCAGAAGCGGTTGAAGGTGTCCGCCACAAGCTGGGCATCCCTCTCCATGTACTCCACTGCCATGTCCTCTATGGGCTTGTAGCTGAAATTGCCGTTGGCAAGATCCATGAACACCGTTACAAAGTCCCTCTTAAAGCCCTCGTTCTTCATGCAGGCAAAGAACAGCTCCGGGATAAAGCCCTGCTTCTTGGCAAGCTCCTTGAAGCTGTCCACATTGGCTTTGCACTGTCCGTACAGCCCCGTGCTGTACTCCGTGTCGAACATGGCAAAGCGCCATCTGCCGTCGGCATAGGGGTTGCTGTCATCGGGGGCGGTGCATTTCCACATAGCCACGTTGTTGTCTCCCCAGTCCCAGTTGTAGATGTACAGCTCTGCGGCGGCATAGTCGATGAATGCCTTCATATCCACCATTTCGCACAGCTTATCGTAATTTGTGTCACTGGAAAGGTCGTTGTCCTGTATGAAGTGCCACAGATCGGTGAAGTCCTCATAGTCTGCGTCGGTGCCGTCCTCAAGGGAGTCGTTCTTGATTATTGCCACATTCTTCTTGTCAAGGCCGTAGTGGTCGGCAACAAAGCGCTGTGACAGCTTCTCCGTGAACTCGTACTGCCCCCAGAATTCACCGTTGATGAAGAGTATGCAGGTCCTTGCCCCCTGGGTGAGTATCTCCCTGTCGGAGACCAGCTTCTGTATTATGGTGTCACGGAAGCGGAAGTACTGGGAATCATTGCCGCCGTTGCGGAGCACGAAGCTGTCAAAGCCGTCTATGGTGTCTCCGTTTTCAGACTTTAAGCTGCCGTCGAAGAAATCGAACTCAAAGCCGTGTGCCCCCTTCTCTGCGGCGCTGTCGTAGTCGCTGCGGGCATAGACGTTGAGGCTCTTCTGCTCGCTTGCCCTTGATGCGCCCCCGTGTATGCGTATGCCCATATCCTGGGAGAACACCTGCCTGCCGTCCTCGAATATCTGGAGTGTCACCGGGCGCTCCCATTCACGGCCCCGGTTGGAGTAGTTGCCCTCCATCTGCCAGCCCTCCAGCTTCTCCCCCTTGTGTTCCTTTGTGAACTCGTCAAGGGTCTTGCCGGTGGTGTATATGCCCGTTTCGTAGTTGAAAAGGTTCCTGCTGTCGGTGACTATGGATATTACCCTGTAATTGTTGTAGTAGTCGGCTTTCTTGTTGTAGCCCACAAAGTAGACGGCAGTGGATATGCCGCTCCTGTTCCCCTTTTCGTCAAAGGCAGCCGCCCTTACCACCGTTGCCTTTGCCACGTCCTTTGCCTTGGGGGGCGTGGCGCCTCCCGGGGTGATGTCCTTAAATGCGGCAAACACGTTTTCCCTTGGGGATATGTCCCTCACCTTAATGGGGGAGGAATACACAGTGCTGTCCGCCGCAGGCTCCGAGCCGTCAAGGGTGTAGCGTACCGTAAGCCCCTCCGGCGCAGCTATGGCGCACTCAAATTCCTTGTCGTAGAAGCCCCCGGGAGTCTCAAACACAGGGGCTGAAAGCTCCTCTGCCTGTGCGGGAGTGCCCTCCGCAGAAATGCTCTGCTCCCCCGGTGTGGGGTCGGAAAAGTCAAAGGTGCCGTCCTCCATAAGAGAATATGCCTTGCCGTCGGGGGCTGCCCCGAAGGTGACTTCCTGCACTGCGTTCCCCTGTGCATCCGTGAGCCACAGTGTCTCCCCCTTTGCGGAGATGCCAAAGGAGGCGGTGTATTCCCCGGCATCGTCGGGTATATCCTTGCCGCAGAACACCATGAGGTGCTCCCCCGCCTCTATGACCGTATCATCCGGGAATTTGAACCTGTACGGCTTGTCCTCCTTGTCGGAAAGCCCCCACCCGGAAATATCCGCAGCCGTGCCCCCGGGGTTGTACAGCTCGATATAGTCGTAGCAAAGGCCGTCAGCCGCCTTGTAGGTGCCGTTCTTGGGGCAGACCTCGGTTATCTGTGCGCCCCCCGGCATCGTTTTAAGGGGCTGTGCCGCCTGCTGGGTGCTCTGTGCGGTCTGCTCCGTGCCGCTTACCGTTGCTTTTCCGTCCTCACACCCGGAAAGAGCCCCGCACACCGCAAGGGCGCAGACTGCGGCAAAAAATCTTCTGATGTCCATAGTACCTCCCCTAAATGCTTGAAATGTACAAAATTATGTGGTATAATAGTGTCCGATGATGTTAAGCCGTGATACCGTAGCGGTAGATGAGCAGCAGTGTGACGCACCTGCCGTAGCTGTGCTTCCCGTCGGTTATGCCGTTTGCCCTGAGAGTGGTGTCCATCGCCTTCTGTGAAGCGGCAGAGGCTGTTTCGTTGGATACGGGGGATTTTTCCTCCACCCTTTTCATATATTCCTCTTTTACGAAGTAGTTGTCCTTTGCCACCTGTTCCGACAGCCTGCACCGCAGGTCGTATATATCCTCCTCGGAGGCGTGCTTTTTCGCCTCGGCGAAGAGATAGTTCATGGCGGTGATATATCCGCTGTACTGCACCGCAGGGTCATCGGACTCCATGCACAGCACACAGGCAAGATATGTAGCTTCGTCCTCACGGATAAAGCCCTTTACATGGCACAGCTCGTGGAACACGGTGCAGGGTGTGCGTGCCGGGGAAAGATGTGTGTTGTAGTTCCCCTCCAGTGAGAAGGGAAAGTATATCCCCTGCAGATCCGTCTGGCACATGAGCCATGAGTTCATTATCCCTTTAGGGGGCGGCACATAGCCGTACAGCTCCGGGTACATACCGGATGCCTTTTCAAATGCCTTCTGCGCCTCATGGTGAAGGTTGGGGAGCATGACCTCCCCCTGCTCGTCACGGGGCGCTTCAAGGGACAGTTCATTCGCCTTTTCTATGACCTCACCGCAGTAGTCCACAAGCTGTTTGGCGGTATACCCCTCCGGGGCGGCATAGGCGGCAAGCTTTACGGGGAGCTCTGTGGTGTGGTACAGCACGAAGCAGTCAAGTGTCTCCGTCCCAAGGATGAAGACCAGCACCCAGGCGTATATGCTCCCTGCGATTTTCAGCGCCTTTTTCTGCTTCTTCACAAGCGGGATGACCAGGGCAAAGGGAGCAGCCCCTAAAAGCAGCAGCCCTGCAATTATCATAAGCTCCCCTATGCTCACGGGCACTGCCCCGGTCACATGGGAGAAGAGCCGTGACACCGGGTTGTACACATATCTGTGATAGAGATCCACCCACAAGGGGGACACCCATGCAAGGGCATTTATTACAATGAATACCCCTGTTGTTACAATAAGCCCGAGGGCATTTTTACTTGATCTTTTCATAGTGAATAGCTAATAGTGAATAGCTGATAGTGAATAGCTGGCAGTGACGGAGATCGGGCGGCTTGCTCTTTTTCAAGCATAGGTGAACCTTTTACTGAAATCGAGGACATAAAGCTTGCTTTTTGTCAGCTTTATTTATTACTTAACCTGCTTCTTTCAGGAGTTAATATGCGTTTATATGATATGCACCGGGAGGACTTTGCCCGCCGCTACCCGGCGTTAAAGAGCTTCTTTGAGAGCCATGCCCCGCTGTTTGCACTGTTCAGGCTGCTTTCAAAGGCGGCGGTGATACTTACCTACGGTATGTATGCCGCAGGGCTTGTACTGGTGGGGCTCGATGTATATAATAAGGGGTTCCCGCCCGTGGGAAACGTGCTTCTGCGGCTCATAGGGATAACAGTGCTGCCCTTTGCCGCATTTGCCCTGTGTACCGCAGTCCGCAAGGGGATAAACGCCCCCCGCCCCTATGAGATGGGCATAGTCCCCCTTATCCCCAAGAAGACAAAGGGGCTGTCCTGCCCCTCACGGCATACCGCCTGTGTTACGGCAATTGCCCTGTCCTGGCTCATCATCTCGCCGCCAATAGGGGTGATGATGGTGTGTGCAGCGGTGTTCATCGCCTTTTCCCGCATAATATCCGGGGTACACTACCCCCTTGACGTGCTGTCCGGGGCGGTGCTTTCCATCCTTGTTTACGGCGGGGGACTGCTGATATTCGCACTTGTCCGCACAAATCTATAATGGCATTATATCACCATTATTGCAGGGATTTATCAACAAAATGTGAACAAGTTCAAAAGTCAGGAATATGACATCCGCCAAAGAGGAAATCAAGCCATCAACTCCCCGTCAACTACTTATTACTCATTACCTATTACTTAGAAAGAGGAAGTCAAGCTGCCCGTTCCCCGTCAGAACGGTTCTATACATTATGATATATGAATTATACAGATAAGGATCCCTACGCCGTTATGGGTCTGCCCTACGGCGCCGGCAGGGAACAGATCAAAAAGAGATACAGAGAGCTCGTAAAGAAGTACCACCCCGACCTTCACCCCGGTGATGAGACTGCCGGGGCGAAGATGAGCGAGATAAACGAGGCGTATGAGGCAATAAGGAACGGGGATGTCCCCTATTACAGCACATCCGCCCGTACCGCCCCGGAAACCTCCTATGACGAGGAGGACATCCTCTCGTTTTTCAGCACAGGCCCAGGCAGTGAGGGCAGCTCCTACGGCGGCTATGATGCAGTTGACAGCGCCATTGCCCGGGGGGATATACATATGGCGGCGGTGATACTCAATACCCTCCCCCGGAATACCGCAAAATGGCATCTCTATGCGGCAAAGCTGTACAGTATGTCCCATGATGAGGATATGGCTGAGCTGCACCGTAATGCCGCCGGGCGCTTCGCCCCGGATAACGGCAGCCGCAAGGAAGAAGGACGGAGCCGCCGCCTGAGAGCTGTCACCGCCGGTGTGCTTCTCCTTATGTTTCTGGGGTATTCACTTATGTATCTGATGATAACGCTGAGAGCATAAAGAGGTCGGGAACAATGAGCCAAAAGATAAAACGTGTAAAGCTGAAGCGCAACCGCATATGGGTGACTATACTGCTGTTTCTGCTGACTGAGATAGTGATAGTCCTCTTTGCCCTGATGATGGTGGGATACAGCGCTGTAATGATGATAAAGCCCCTGATATATAACGAGGTGGAGGAGGCAGTAAAAATATCCGATGACCTGTCACAGGGGGCTGACATCTCCTCCTACGGACGGGATCACATCGTCACGGATCCAGCGGGGGAGTACATCTCCATTTCCGGGGAAGACACCCGCATGACGGATATAAACCTGGTATACGACAGCGACTACGGCTTCTTCTCTGCCGACAAGGAAGGCGCCCCCTCAGCCCCTGTCTACACCATATATCCCGACAGGGAAGCGGACATTTTTGCCGAGGTGGGGGATTCCGTCAACGGCTCCAACTTCGAGACCGTCATCATCTCCGACATAGTGGCAGTCTACAACCGCACCACCCTTGCAAACCTCATAAACGGCGGCAAGAGGACGATGTACCTCCCCTTCTGGACGGCAGTCCCCATGGATGACGGGAACACCCTGTATGTAAAGTCCGGCATAGACATAGACCTTTCCAGTGTGGCGGAGCTTATGGTGCTCATGCGCATCGCCCTTATCATATTCGGCGTTATCTTTGTATTCATGCTCATCAATGTCATAAACAGCATAGTCACCTACAACAGGCTGACAAGGCTCTTCTTCACCGACCCTGTCACGGGAGGGCGCAACTGGAACTGGTTCCTGCTCAAGGGGGAGCCGCTGGTGCGCCGCCACAGGGGCAAGACCTACGCCATATTCAGCATAGGGCTGGAGAAGTATCTCAATTACTGCCTGATAAACTGCAACGCCAAGGGTGAAAAGGTGCTGTGCGAGATAGACATGGCAGTCCGACAGCAGATAAGAAGGCAGGACATATGCGTACACTGCAACACCTCGGATTTTGCGGTGCTTGTAAAGGTGCGTGACGGCGCCGATGCCCGCACAAGGTCACAGTCCCTGCTGAGCACTGTGGAAAATGTCATAGCAGGCACGGGAATGATCACCCACATAGGGGAATACACCGTTGATGTGCTGTGCACCGAGCGGGGCAGGGTGCTCCCGCGGAACAACTTCGACATAGAGGCGGCATATAACAACGCCCGCACAGCCCGTGCCTCCATACCCGCAGGGACAGCCCGTGCAGCCCTCTTCGATGAGGAGATGGTGGAGCAGCGCCGCTGGGAGAACACGGTGCTGGAGCATCTGTCCTCCGCCATTGACAACAGCGAGTTCATCGTATACTATCAGCCCAAGTACGACCCGAAAACAGACACCCTCATGGGGGCAGAGGCGCTCATCCGCTGGCAGTCCCCGGAGTTCGGCTTCCTCTCCCCATACAAGTTCATCCCCATTCTGGAGGAGAACAACCGCATCACGGAGATAGACCACTATATGCTGTCCCACGTAGCGGCAGACCAGCGCAGGTGGCTTGACATGGGGCTAAAATGCGTTCCCGTATCGGTGAACATCTCACGCATACACTTTGCGGAGCCGGATCTGCCGGAGCAGATACGGGACATAGTGGATGCCTGCGGCACTCCCCATGAGCTGATAGAGATAGAGCTTACGGAAAGCGCTTTCTTTGACGACAAGCAGGCGATGCTTAATGCCATTTCCCGCTTGAAGGGATACGGCTTTATGGTATCCATGGATGACTTCGGCTCCGGCTACTCCTCCCTCAACTCCCTGAAGGAAATGCCCCTTGATGTTTTGAAGCTGGATGCGGGCTTCTTCCGGGGGGATACCTCCGATGAGCGGGGGAAGATAGTGGTGGAGGAAGCCATAAAGCTGGCAAAGTCCCTCAATATGCGCACTGTGGCAGAGGGCATAGAGGAAAAGGGGCAGGTGGAATTCCTTGCCGCCGCTGACTGCGACATGATACAGGGATACTTCTACGCTAAGCCAATGCCGGGCAGCGAATACGAGAAGAAAATGAATAATGCAGAATGAACAATGAACCGTTCTGACGGGGACTGGGCGGCTTGTCTTTCTTTAGCTAATAGCTAATAGTGAATAGCTGTCAGCGACAGGGATGCGGGCTTTACCCTCTATCCCCGCTTTGCTTGCATTGCTTTGCAATAGAACTGCCGCCGCAGGAAGCCTGCGGCGGCAGATTACTGTATAAGAGAGGTTATCTGTACCTATTGCCTACAAAGGGCTGAACACCCGCCCGATCTCCGTCAAAACCATTCATTATCCATTCTGCATTAGTATAGTCAAGCCGCCAATTCTTTGTCACTTCCACCTTCACTGTCAGCTATTCGCTTTCTTCTTCGGCTGTGTCCCGGGAGCTTTCTTCCTTCCTTGTCAGGAGCTTTGTGATGAGCCCCGGACGGACAGCCTTTACCTTTATGTGCTTTCTCAGGCTCTGGAGAGTGTGGGAGTGTACCGTGGAGCTGAGGGAGGGGAATGCACGGAGAAGTCTGTCGGAGAATACATTGTCCTTTGCGGAGATCATCTTCTCAAATTCCGCCTTGAGCTTGTCCAGACCCTCTTTTCCCTTGTCGGTGACAAAATCGTTTATGTCTATGGCCTTGCCCTTGATACGGTCGATGTTCTCCCTGCTCTTGTCCGCCACAAAGCCGTTTATCTCTATAACTGTGCCCTTGATACGGTCAAAGTTCTCACGGCTCTTGTCCACCACGAATCCGTTCACATCAGCGGCAGTTTCCTTTATCCTGTCTATGCCCTCCCTGCCTTTGTCAACTACGTATCCGTTCACGTCCTGTGCGGTCTCCACCGCCTTGTCTATGCCGCTCTTTACCACCAGTGTGCCGTCTGCAAGGCGGTGCCCGGTGGCAGTGGACAGCTCGAACATCTTGTTGGTGATGATCTCTATCCGCCGCACCCTGTCCTGCAGCTGCTTTACCGCCGCCACGGATGCCACCGTGTCAAGTATGAGCAGCACCACGAACACGCACAGCATTCCCTGCCCCACATGGACGGGTATCATGGCGATGCCCTTGTCCAGCAGCGGCTCCATGAAGTGATAGAGGAGAACACAGCCCGTGCCGAAGAAAAGGGAGTTTCTAAGGCAGATGTAGCCGTGGAGATTGAACTTCATATGGGAGTAGTCCCACCAGCGGGCGTGGAACAGCTTTTCCATGCCCCAGCCCATAAAGTACTCAAAGGCGGTGCAAAGCACTGTGGAGGCAAGCCCCAGCAGCAGCCAGGTGTCCTTCAGGGGCTTGAACAGTATGAGCATGGCTATGACCCCCACCCCGTATATGGGGCAGATGGGCCCGTTGAGAAAGCCTCTGTTTTGGTATTCGCCGGTCTCATAGGTCATGTCCACGACCTCTATCATCCAGCCTATCCAGCTCCAGAAGAAGAATATGAACCACAGCTGATACCAGCTGTAGCCTACATATGGCAAAGGATTCATCAGCATCTCCATTTCCAGCAGGTCATATATCAAACTCTATCCCGAAGGAGAAGTCATAGCTCTCTCCCGGGTCAAGGCGCTTTGCATGGGGCATATCGCAAAGCTCTTCGGTGTCACAGCAGTACACGGGGGCAGCCGCCCAGGGCTCCAGGCACACAAAGGAGGCTCTGTCGTCATAGGGAGACCAGACGGCTATACACCCGGAATTATCGTAGGATACGGAAATGCTGTGTCCTGTTTTGCGGTTTACAAGGGATATGCGGGAGGATGCGGGCTTGTCCTTCAAAAACACGTCGTTTGCGAAAAGCTCCCTTGTGACAGGCACCGTGGTGCTGTCCGAGCATACGGTGACATCGCCGCCGTCAAGGTGCTGCACCACCGTCTCTGGCTTTTCGTATACCACATCGAAGTCCTCAAAGGAGGAATCATCCTCAAAGGGGCAGAGGAAGCCGGGGTGCCCCCCTATGAAGAAGGGCATTTCCTCGCTGCCTGTGTTCTTCACGGCAAAAAGGCATTTTATGCTGTTCCCCTCCACGCTGTAGGTCACATCCAGCTCAAAGGGGAAGGGGTAACGGGAAAGAGTCTCCCCGCTGCTCACAAGGCGCAGTGTCACCCTGTCCTTCTCCTGTGACACAAGGGCAAACTCGCTGTCTCGGGCAAAGCCGTGGTTGCCCAGGGAGTATTCCTTACCGTGTACGGTGTACTTCTTGGTCTTTGTATTGCACACGAAGGGGAAAAGCACGGGGGCATGGCGCTGCCATACATCCTCCGCCGTCCAGATGTATTCCCTGCCCTGTGTGTCCTTTGCACTTACAAGCTCTGCGCCGTGGGTATCCACGCATACCGTGAGAGCATCCGATGAGATAGTTATCATGTCTTCCTCCTTACATACATTACCCTTACATTGCCCTTTTCACTGGGCACGGAGTACAGCTCAAACATCCCCAGTGACTTGATGAAGGGTGTGAGCTTTGTGAAGCCGTAGCTGCGCACGTCAAAGCTGGGGTACCGCTTTAGGAGTATGTTCCCCACCTCGCTCAGGTTTGCCCAGCCGTCGTCGTCGGAGATCTCGTCTATTATGGTGCCTATGGTGTTCCTGATGACCTTTACGCTGACAGCAGCCTCTCCCTCATCCTGCTTGGGTGCATCCGCCTGCTGTGTCTGCCCTAAGTTCTCAAGGTACACAAAGCGGTTGCAGGCAGCGATGAAGGGATTGGGGGTCTTCTTCTCCCCCATCCCCACCACGTACATCCCCGATTCCCGCAGCCTTGCGGCAAGACGGGTGAAATCGCTGTCGGAGGACACTATGGCAAAGCCGTCAACGCTCCCGGAGTGGAGTATATCCATAGCATCAATTATCATAGCCGAGTCCGTGGAGTTTTTGCCCTGAGTATAGTTGTACTGCTGTATGGGTGTTATGCTGTAATTTAAGAGCACCTGCTTCCAGGAGGAGAGGGCAGGGCGTGTCCAGTCTCCGTATATGCGCTTGTAGGTTATTACTCCGTCGTTGGATATCTCATCCAGCAGGGGCTTTATGTACTTGTCGGACACATTGTCCGCATCTATGAGCACTGCAAATCTCTTGTCCATTGCTTCTTCCTTTCTGTCTGCCCTTCCGTTACTTGTTTTAATACCTATTACTTACTTCGCCGCTTTCCATGCCGAATATGCGCTCAGCACGCCCCCGTCGCTTACCTTTATGGCGTAGTAGCAGTTGTTGTCCCGTGAGGTGCGCTTGAATCTCACGCTTGTCCTGCTGCCGTCAGAGGTGGACCAGATGCGGGATATCTTCTTGGTGCCTCTGTCGTATCTGTAGAGATAGTAGCCGTCTGCTCCCGACTGCCTGTCCCAGGATACATTCACTATGCCGTCTGCGTATCTTACGGAAAGGCCTCTGTCCAGCTTTTCGGAGGTGCCGTCCTCAGCCTTGAGGGATACCCTCTTCACCTGCTTGTCAGTCTTCATGTAGTCATCGGAGAGGTAGACTGTCAGCACATCCCTGCCCCCGGAGCTCTCCACGGCAAAGTCGTATATCTGGTAGTCGTTTTCAGCCTTTGGGGAGTAGACACGGGTGCTTTCGTTCTTCTTGGGGTCGTAGCGGTATATGGTGTCGGTGGTGCTGTAATAGATGCAGCCATTGTATGCCTGCACCTTGGAGAAGCTCAGGTTCCACAGCCCCTCCTCCCCACGCCATTCAAGCGGGAGATCTGCCACGGACGTAAAGCTGCCGTCACGGAAGGAATACTTTACCAGATAGCCGTAGAGGGGATAGTACCAGTAGCCGTCAAGGTAGGCAAGCCTTGCAATGGACATATGCCAGTATTCACGGGTGAACTTGTCGGAATCCGAGGGCAGTGCATAGTCCCAGGGGATGTTCTCCGGGGCGGCAGCCTTGTATTCATCCTCGTTGTTGAGGAGAGTGAAGTGTGTCACGGTGTTGGGGCTTGTGTCCGTCAGATCGTCCCAGGTGCAGTCCACAAAGTACCATTCCCCGTCCACCTTTACCATGTTCCAGATGTGATCCTCGCTGGTGACGGTTATGTTGGGTATGCCGAAATAGTCCATGAAATACTCAAATGCCAGTGCATAGCCTACGCACACGCACTTGTGATCCACAAGGCAGGCATAGAGATCCCTGCCGGCGGCCTTGTCGTCGCTCACATGGTATTCCGTCTCGCTGACAAGGGTGTCGTGGATGTAGATTATCTTCTCCACATCCGTCCAGTCATCGTCTATTATGGAGGTTATCCTGTCCCGTTGGGCCTCTATGCGGGCAGTCATCTCTGCGGTGGTATCCTCATCGTAGAGATACAGGGGATGATAGGCAATGACATGATCCAGCCCCTGCACCTTTACAGACAGCTTGTTGTGGTTGAGATAGAACATCTCAGGCTCCGCAAAGTACACCTGTGCGATAAGCAGCTTTAAGTCCTCCAGGCTCACATTGTAGGAGGATATGTCCAGATAGGTGGTCTTGCGCCCGGTTATGGTCTCCTTTATCTTGCGCAGCAGTGTCCGCTCCGTAGAGGTGTAGCCCCCCGCCGTGTACACGTCGTCTGTGAGTGCGGCATGAGCCGGAGCCGGGAATGCTGTCAGCAAGGACAGACCCATGGCAGCAGCTGCTGTCAAAGATAAAAACCTTTTCGTGTGATTCATCTAAATCAACCCTTCTATTAGAGGACTATGAGTTAGGGGGATAGGAGCCAGATCGTGACGGAAAATCGCCCTTTGTATTTCCAGCCTCTTGCTTCTGATTTATAGCTTCTAATGGCACTTAGCTATCAGCTTCGCTGTATTTGTCGTATATCCGCAGGGTATAAAAGCCTGCCTTTTCTGCGGCTGACAGGTTTTCCGGGAGGTCGTCCGCAAGGGCGCAGTCCTCCGGGGGAGTGCCGTACATCCGTGCTATGGCGGTGTATGCGCCGCTGTCGCTCTTGGAAAGTCCTATGTCATCGCTGCATACAAAGCCGTCAAAGAGGTCATACAGCCCGTTGTTTTCAAGGACGGGGCGGTACAGCCTTTCGGGGGAGGCGGTAAAGAGCACCGCCTTTGCGCCCGTTTCCCGCACGCTGCGGAGAAGCTCCTCTCCCTCCGGCTTTGCCCTGATGTTCTCGGCGTATTCATGCACCGCCAGACTGTCAAGGTGATCCTTCAGCTCCTGCAAAGTGCCGGCATAGCCGCAGTTTTGTGTAAGGAAGGCATAGAGCCGTTCATAGGTCATGGAGGGGAGGGTCAGAAGAGTCTCCTCATCAGGCTGCGCCCCCAGTTCCTTCACAAGCTGCCTGTCTATTTTGTCCCACACGCCGTTTGAATCCACAAGAGTGCCGTCAAGATCCAGGAACCATACTTTTTTCACGCAGGGCACTTTCATTCTTCCGTTCCCCTGTAATTGTTGAAGTAGCGGAATTCACCTATCCACTCGTAGAAAAGATATGCCCCGTGGATGATAAGGTACAGCCCCACTGTAATGGCAAGCACCTCCACAAACAGATCCCCCGCATTGGTGAGGACGAATACCCCCGCCCCGGCAAGGGCTGCCGCAAATATGATGCGGGGTATGAAGAATGACTTGTCCGCCTTGTTGGAAAAGCCCCTCACAAAGATGCCGATGCCCTGCACTATCAGGGCCAGCGCCACGATGATGAACAGCACCTTGCCTATTTTGGTGAACAGATCCGTATTGAAGAACAGTATGCCCAGAATTATCCACAGTATCCAGTCAAACGCCATGCGGGAGCCTGTCTTTACCTTTTCGTAGCGGCGTATGGACAGGGTTATTATCCCCGTGATTATGGCTGCAAGTCCTGTGATAAAGGAGAGCACCTCTGTTACACGCTCATGGTTCACAAGCGCTATGATCCCCATGCCTATCATGGCAAGGGAGGCTATGAACCAGAATACGAGCTTTATCTGTATCTTGGTATCAGGTGTTTTTTTCATGATAAAAGCCCTCCATCAGAAGCTATATGTCACAGGTCAGAGGCAGTCTGCACGCTGTTGCCTGTTACCTATACCAGCTCTTTCTCTATCCTGTCCATGACTTCGTTCATTGGCATCCCACGGACGATGTGCAGCCCTGCCCTTTCAGCCGCCGGGTACACATATACATCACAGGAGCCGTTCATGCGCTGGAATATGGTCTGGGATATGCGAACCTCCGCCAGACGCTCGATGGGCACACATACGCTGTGGAACTCGTAGAATTTGCCGTAGCGGGCGCACACGCTGCCCTCGGTGATGTCAAAGCCATTGGTGAAGTGGTTGGCAGCCTTGCAGAAAAGCATCCACACCGCCGGTATCTCCACCAGCACGGATATGAACAGCACCAGGGAATACCACTCCGGGAACCGCAGCAGCACTGCCATTGCTGCAAGGGGCACGCTCCACACCCAGAATGCCGCCCAGCTCACAGTGCGCCAGCAGTACAGGTTGCGGCAGCGGATGTAGTCGCAGTCCTTGATGTATTCGGGGAGAATGGTAGCCATTGCGTTCTCCTCGTTTAAAAGGCGCAGCTTTCGCCGTCTGGTGGCGCATATGGGGAATATGACAGGGAATTCGTTGCTCCCCTTGCCGTATCCCGTAACGCTTATATGCACCGAGGCAAGACCTATTGCCTTCATCACAAGGGACTGGCGCATATCAGCCATGTTTATCTTTTTTACGTTGATGCAGCTCTGCCGCCTTTCCACAAGGCCGCTGCTTATCATGATGAAGTCCCCCCGCCTGTACACCCTGAAGCCTATGTTCTTGATGAAGTTTACGGAAAAGGACAGCACAAACCCTGCGCCGATTACTATGGAAACGGCTATGCCCGCCGGGGAAATGCCGTTGATGATATTGCCTATAAGGGTGGCAAGGGCATCCGAAAGGCCGTTCACTATCCCCATGGCATCGGCTTGCAGACGATTCCCTATTATCTTTGTAGCCCCGGAGAAGAAGGTGATCATCAGTATCACCCCGCTGACCGCCGAGGAGAAGAAGAAGGAAAATGCCATCATGGGCAAAGTCTCCACCTTGTAGGAGCGGACATTGTCCCCCCTCTCACCCACAAATGCCGCAGTCAGGCGGTTGATGAGCCTTGCCTTTTCACGGCGGGGCATGACCAGCACCGCATCCGCCTTGCTGCCCCAGGGGTCAGCCGCATCCGTATCCACCTTGATGCGGGCAGTGGAGAGCATTATATCAAAGGGATTCTCCAGTGATGTCACCGCCGAGATGTTCTCATAGGCAATGGACAGATCCTGCCGCCAGATGATCCCCTTTCGTATGTGAAGATGTGTGTCCCCTATCTCATACCGCATGGAGAAGTACCGTGTGAACACCCATATCAGCATAAGGGATACGAACAGCACGTCCCACCCGGCGGTCTCTATCCAGCCCGCCAGATCGAACTTCATGGCGGCAAGCCGCCTTGCGAGCGGGATGAGCAGCAGCCAGAAGCTCCTTGTGGTATAGGTCACAAGGGCGGCAGGGTGCATAAGTCTCAGTCCGCCCCGGTGTGTTTCCTTTTCGGGCATAATGTCACCCCCGTATCACCTTTATTCCCCGTTGTCAAAGAAGGACATCTGGGGCACATCGCCGTCAAAGCTCAGCTGCATATCATCCCCGCTGATATCGGAGCTGTCAGCCTCTCCGGGCTCCTCGCCGGGGAGCTTAGCTGCAAAGACAGGTGCCGCAGGCGGGGCAGGTGCTTCCCCTATGCGGTGGGAAAGGCGCTCCATTATCTCATCGCAGTCCTCGCAGGAGAGGAAGTTCATCATCAGATTCCCTCCCATGGCATTGAGGGAGATGAAGTTAAATGATGTGTACCTTGACAGCGGCAGCTTGATGAGGGTGACGTGCTGAATGGAATCTATCCTCATTATCCGCTGTGTCCGTGAGAAAAGCCCTGTGAGGGAGGTCACCCTGTCCCCAGACATGGTGTACCTGAATGTGCGGTACCATGCGGGCAGTATGATGACGATAAACACCACGTACAGCACCGCAAACACCACCATGGCAATGCGCACCACCCTTTCGGGCAGGCTTGCCACACGGGTCATATCGGGCAGGTACTGGGGATAGGTATCAGCTATGTAGAGCCTAAGGATATTCAGCACCACAAGTATGGCGGCGGTCAGCACAAATCCCGTCAGGGATATGAATATGCGCCCTTTTTTATCGGAGCGGTAAACCTTGATGAAAAACACCACCCGGTAGAAGTTATATGTTGGAGGTCAGAAGTTAGATGATGCAATGATGACCATATCTTTTTTGTCTCTTATCAAGAAAAGCGGAGACTGCGGCAGGCAAAGAAGAGCCGGCGGATCATTCCCTGTTATGGGCTGTCCCGCAGCAGCCCTGACCCTGCAGCCTATATCCCTAATTTTTTCAGCGCCTTGTCAAAGCCGCCGCTCAGATGAGTGTCCGACACATCATCCGCAAATTCCTTGGCATCAGGGCTGCCGTTGCCCATGCATACGGCAGTGCCGGCGGCGGCAAACATGGCAGCGTCGTTCATGCTGTCCCCGAAGGCGGCTGTGTCCTCAATGGCAAAGCCCTCCCTCTCGCACAGCATACGCAGGGCCGAGCCCTTGTCACAGTGCTTTGCCACCATTTCGCAGTGTATGAGCCCGTTGGGTGCCCCTCCGTAGCGTATCATGGAAAGGCTGCTGTCAACCTCAAAGCTCTCGTTCTGAGCCCTGTCAAGGCAGAAGGACAGCTTTGTGACAGGGGGAGAGATACGGTCATAGTCCTCTATGGTCATATCAAGGCGGATGCTCTCGGAGCGGAGCCCCGGCTTATCGGACTTTGTAGGATCCTCCCCTGCAAACAGGGCGTACCTGTATATCTCCGACAGCTCGTGGGTCATAAATATGCCAAGCTTTGTCTCAAAGCCGTAGGGGCAGGCGTTTTCCTCAAAGTATGTGCGGTACCTTGCGGCAACAGCCGGGTCGATGGCAGCATCACGGAGCACCTCTCCCCGGTAGACCGTCGAGCAGCCGCCCCCGGTGACAGCACCGTCAAACAGCTCCATGGGCACATCTTTTGGTATCATCCCCACGGTGCGCCCTGTACACAGTATCAGTATATGCCCTTTTTCACGGGCTCTTTTCATGGCAGCCACCGCCGAGGGGATGATGCCCCGGGTATAGTCACGGATGGTACCGTCGATATCAATAAATAAAACCATAGTAAATGCATCACTCAAACAGTTTCTTTTCCAGCCTTCTTAGTATAGCACATTTATTCATACTTTTCAACCGTAAAGTTTACATACTGTTGATACCCAAAGCCCCCCGGCATTGTGCAATTTGCAGACAGAAGCAGGAAACAGGAAGAAAGAGGCAGGATCCGGTGCAGAGAACTGATGGTCTTTCAGCTCCTTGCCTGCCTTATCCTGCCTCATGCTTTCAGTTGTATTTTTCCGCGCTCTTTTCGGCGTTGAAGCGTATCCTCTCCTCGTCCGCACGGGTGATGACACCGTGATCCATGACCACCTCACCGTTAATGAGGACTGTGTCTGCCTCTGTGCCGTGGGCGGAGTAGACAAGGGCGGCACGGATGTTGTTGCGGGGGGTGAACTGGGGCTTGTCAAGGTCGATGAGCACGATGTCCGCCTTGTACCCCGGCTCTATCTTGCCTAAATTGTCAAGACCGAAGGCCTTTGCGCCGTTTACCGTTGCCATTTTCACCACTTCGCCTGCACTGCACACCGTGGGCTCCTCGGTCACACCCTTTTGCAGCAGTGCCGCAAAGCTCATCTCCGTGTACATATTCAGGTTGTTGTTCGATGCCTGGCTGTCTGTGCCGATGGCTACGTTCACGCCCTTTGCCAGCATTTTTGCCACAGGAGCTATGCCGTTGGCAAGCTTTAAGTTGCTCCTTGGGTTGTGGAGAACGCTTACCCCCTTCTGCGCCATGATCTCAATGTCCTCATCCGTCACATGGACACAGTGGGCGGCGGCAGTGGGTATGTCGAAAAAGCCCATGTCCGCCAGGTGCTTCACAGGGGTGCAGCCGTGCTGTGCTATGCAGTCCGCCACCTCCTTGCGGGACTCGGACAGGTGTATGTGGAAGCCCTGCCCTGTTTCCTGTGCCTTTTCCATAAGGAATCGGAGAAGGTCGTCCCCGCAGGTGTATATGGCATGGGGAGCTATGACAAATGTGATGAGGGGATCGCCTGAAAACTGCTCATATTCCCTGACGTGCTCGTTGTAGCGGCGCACTGCCCCTTCATCATTGCGGTCACTGCCCACCACGCACCTTGACATTATGGCACGCACACCTACGTCCGATGCCGCCTGTGCCGTTCCGATGACACCCATATGCATATCCGCAAAGCAGGTGGTGCCGCTCCTTATCATCTCGATGCAGGAAAGCGCCGCTCCGTTGTAAAAGTCCTCGTCCACCAGCATATCCTCCTTGGGGAGTATGCTGCCGAAAAGCCAGTCGTTGAAGCTCAGGTCATCGGCTATATTGCGGAATACCGACATATAGGAGTGGGTGTGGGCATTTACCATGCCCGGCACAGCCATTTTGCCGTGGCCGTCGATTATCCTGTCGGCGGTGATGTCCGGGGAGACCTTCCCCACAGCGGCTATGGTGTCCCCCTCCACAAGGATGTCCCCTGTGATGTTCTCATTCTCACCGTATATGAGCGCATTTTTTATAAGTGTCTTCATATTTCCTCGCTAACAGGACAAAAGGCACAGGCAAACTGTCCTATGCCCTTTATCCTTTATATATCGCTTTTAGAACCCCTTTGCGGCGTTGAGAGCCTTTTCCATCTCTTCCCTGTCGGTGCAGTAGTCCATGGCGGTCTCATAGGTGATTAGGTCACGTCTGTAATACCTGGCAAGGGCATCGTTCATGGTGCACATACCCTCCCTGGAGCCTGCCTGAATGGTGGATTCAAGCTGGGCAAGCTTTCCTGTCTTGATAAGGTTCCTTACGGCATCTGTGCCTATCATGATCTCAAGGGCGGCAAGTCTGCCGGAGCCGTCAGCCTTGGGCACAAGGTTCTGGGAGATGATGCCGGCCACCTGATTTGCAAAGGAGGCACGGATCTGCTCCTGTACGCTCTCCGGGCAGGCATCCACTATTCTGTCTATGGTGAGGGCTGCACTGGATGTGTGCAGGGTGCCCAGCACCAGATGGCCTGTCTCAGCCGCAAGGATGGCAAGCCTTATGGTCTCGAAGTCACGCAGCTCGCCTACAAGGATGATGTCCGGGTCCTCACGCAGGGCACTTCTCAGGGCGGATACAATGTCCTGTGTATCACGTCCCAGCTCCCTCTGGTGGATGGTGGCAAGGGCGGGCTCGTATCTGTACTCTATGGGATCCTCAATGGAGATGATGTGTACAGCCTTTGTGTGGTTGATGTGGTCGAGCATTGCGGAAAGGGTGGTGGACTTGCCGGAGCCGGTAGGTCCTGTTACAAGGATAAGCCCTCTCTTCTTCTCAGCCAGCTTCTTTATGATGGGAGGGAGTTTGAGCTCCTCAAAGGAGGGGATGTAGGTGTTCAGCAGACGAATGCTGCACGCCAGCTTGCCGTTCTGCCTGAACACGTTCACTCTCTGCCTTGCACCATTGGACAGCTCAAAGGAGAAGTCAATGTCGTGTCCGTCGGAAAGCACCCTCTGCTGCTCGGGAGTGAGCAGGGAAAGTATGGCTCTGTTCACGGTGAGGTCGTCAAGATCCCCGTAGGGTTCCAGAAGGCCGTTTACTCTGATGACGGTGGGAGCACCTACGGTCAGATGTATGTCTGATGCGCCCTTTTCCCTTGCGCCTAATACAAATTCTTCAAATGTCATGTTATGTCCTCCCTTACTTTATCTTAAACTGTATGCCGCTGACGGACAGGTATACGTCGCTGGACATATTGGCAACACGCTGGTTGACGCTGCCCAGTATCTGCTTGCAGAGCTTCATCATGGGATCCCCGGGGTCTATGGAGAAGCCGGTCTCAATGGACAATACGATGCCGTCCGCACCGTTTACCGCCAGCAGGTCGTAGAGATCCTGCACCTCTGCGGATATCTTCTTTGTGATCTCGTGGCGCTCATCGTCGGATATGTCCACTTTGCCCCCTGTGAGTATGCGCACACGGTTGAGGGTATATCCTGCAAGACTGTCCAGCACCACGAACTTGTGATTCTTCACGTAGTCGGTGAGAGTGCCGTCAACGCCTATCTCCACGTCCCACTTGACGAAGTTCATTTCGTTTGACACCTCAAGGCGGTGCAAGGAATCAGGGTCGGGCAGGGCACTGGTCACAAGGTACAGCACATTGTCGCACTTTTCAAGATAGCTGACTGCCCACCTTGATTTGCCGCTCTTGTACCCGCCTGTGACGAATATGGTTTTTGACATTGAGGAAACCTCCTTTAGAAGTTAGAGATTAGATGTTAGAAGTTAGATCCATGATGATGACCATACAGCTTTGCTGCCTCTGACGGTGCAGAAGGTCAACATTTTGATTATCAGTCATCATTGCTTATTACTTATTACACATTACTTGTCTATAATATCATAATAAAACAAATTTTTCAAGTTTTTGTTAATTCTTTGTCTGATTTGTAGGTATTTGGGGAGAATTTTTGCTATTTTTCACAAATATCTGTGGGGAATAGCCCTTGCAATCATCGCCGGGATGTGCTATACTTGAAGTGATACATATTGCTGTAAAGCTATAAAGGAGATTGGATATGGAATACAGATTTTCCGACAAGGTGCTTTCACTGCAGCCCTCTGCCATAAGGGAGATACTCAAAATGACCTCTCAGCCCGGTATGATATCATTCTCAGCGGGCAACCCCGCCCCCGACGCATTCCCCGTGGAGCAGATACGTGCCATCACTGCGGACATACTGGACAAGGATCCTGTTGCTGCTCTCCAGTACAGCATCACAGAGGGCTATACCCCCCTGCGTGATGCGGTAAAGGCACGCCTTGCCGGCAAAAACTGCTTTGACCCGGACAGGGACGACCTTATCATCACCTCCGGGGGGCAGCAGGCATCGGAGCTCAGCTGCAAGATATTCCTCAACGAGGGGGACACCCTTATCGCCGAGGAGCCAAGCTTCATAGGCTGCCTCAACGCATTCCGCTCCTACAATGCAAATCTTGTGGGCGTGGAGATGGACGACGAGGGCATGAATGCCGCCAAGCTGGAGGAAACAGTCCGGACACAGCCCAATGTAAAGCTGGTGTACCTTATCCCCAACTTCCAGAACCCCTCCGGGCGCTGCATGAGCGCAAAGCGCCGCAAAGAGATATACGACCTTGCCTGCAAATATGACTTCTGCATCATAGAGGACGACCCCTACGGTGAGCTTCGCTTTGCCGGGGAGCCTATCCCCTCCATAAAGAGCCTTGACACCGAGGGACGGGTCATCTACGCCGGCAGCTTTTCAAAGGTCATCTCCCCGGGTATGCGTGTGGGATTCGTTGCCGCAGACCCTAAGATCATCGCAAAGATAACCGTGTGCAAGCAGGTGTCCGACGTTCACTCGAACATACTGGCACAGATGATATGCCACCGCCTGCTGACGGAATACGATTTTGAGGCGCATCTGGAGCATCTGCGTGAGATATACCGCCGCAAATACAGCATAATGGCAAAGGCCATCGAGGACAACTTCCCCCCTGAGGTGGAGGTGACACATCCCGAGGGCGGCCTGTTCATCTGGTGTACTCTCCCCGAGGGCAGCGATATGCTGGCATTCGTAAAGCGTGCCATAGAGCACAAGGTGGCTGTTGTTCCCGGCACCGCCTTCTTAGAGGACGAATCGAAGTCCTCCCGCTCCTTCCGCATGAACTTCTCCACCCCCACAGATGAACAGCTTGTAAAGGGCTGCGAGATACTCGGCAAATTACTTAGTGAATAGCTAATAGTGAATAGCTGTCAGCGACAAAAAATGCGGGCTTTATTCCCGCTATCCCCGCCTTGCTTTATTTTGTGCGGAAAGTGTACAGCCGGACGGTGAACCGATGGCTTGTCCCCCTTTTTCGTCTGCAAAAGCGATGCTTTTGCACTGACAGAGGGGGCGAGCCATCGGCTTCCCGTCAGCTTTATACCTATTACTTATCACTTTTTTCTCTTTTCCTCTTGACAAATCAAAAAAAAGGTGGTATACTATAACAAATGAATGAATGTTCATTTGTTCAATCAATTTCAAATGAGGTGCTGATATGAAAAAGACCTATAATATCGACGTGGACTGCGCAAACTGTGCAAACAAGATGGAGACAGCCGCAAACAAGGTGGCAGGTGTAAGGGGCTGTACCGTAAACTTCATGACACTGAAAATGAACGTGGAGTTTGAGGAGGGGGCTGACCCCAAGACCGTTATGCCCGAGGTGCTCAAGGCCTGCAAAAAGGTTGAGAGCGACTGCGACATAAGCTTCTGATGCCATGAACAGGAAACAGAAAAAAATGCTCTTTCGCATAATCGCTGCGGGGGTGCTGTTGGTAGTGCTGAACCTTGTGCCTGTCACAGGGTGGGCAAGGGCGGTGCTCTTCGCCCTGCCATACCTTATCATCGGGTACGACATACTGTTAAAGGCGGCAAAGGGCATTGCAAAGGGGCAGCTCCTTGATGAGAACTTCCTCATGGCGGTGGCATCCCTGGGTGCCTTTGCCATTGCCGTTGCCGACGGGAAGGGCGATTTCAACGAAGCGGTGGCGGTAATGCTGTTCTACCAGACGGGGGAGCTTTTTGAGAGCGTTGCCGTAGGCAAAAGCCGGAAAAGCATCTCCGCACTTATGGATATACGCCCGGACAGCGCATCCATTATCCGTGAGGACGGCAGCGTGGAGCAGGTGGATCCCGATGAGGTGCCCGCAGGCTCCCTGATACAGGTGGATCCCGGTGAGAAGATACCCATAGACGGACATATCGAGGAGGGCTCCGGCACCCTTGATACCTCCGCACTTACAGGTGAATCCCTCCCCCGTGAGGTTTTCCCCGGGGACGAGGTCATAAGCGGCTCCATAAACCTGTCCGGCAGGCTGAAGGTGCGCACCTCGAGGGAATTTGGGGAATCCACCGTATCGAAGATACTGGATCTGGTGGAGAACTCATCCTCCCGCAAATCCCGCTCGGAGAACTTCATCACCGGCTTTGCACGGGTCTACACCCCTGTGGTGTGCTCCCTTGCCCTGGCGCTGGCGGTGCTCCCCCCTGTCATAAGCCTTATCGCAGGCAATGCTCCCATGTGGGGGGACTGGATATACAGGGCGCTCACATTCCTTGTCATAAGCTGTCCCTGCGCCCTTGTGGTAAGCATACCCCTGGGGTTCTTTGCAGGCCTTGGGGGAGCCTCCCGTGAGGGCATACTCATAAAGGGCAGCAACTTCCTTGAAGCTCTGTCAAAGGTGGATACGGTGGTGTTCGACAAGACAGGCACCCTTACAAAGGGCTCCTTTGAGGTGGCAGGGATACACCACTGCCCCATAGATGAAAAGCTCCTCATAGAGCTTGCCGCCCATGCGGAATCCCCCTCATCCCACCCCATAAGCAAGAGCATACAGCGTGCCTACGGCTATTCCATCGAGCAGGGGCGCATAAGGGATGTGCAGGAGATACCCGGTCAGGGCATATGCGCCGTGGTGGACGGCAAGTCCATCGCCGCCGGCAATGAACGGCTCATGGCAGCCCGGGGCATAGCCTTCCACTCCTGCCACAGCACGGGCACCATAGTACATATAGGCATAGACGGGGAATATGCGGGGCATATCGTCATCAGCGACAGGGTGAAGGACACCTCTGCCGCCGCCGTAAAGGGACTTAAAGCAAACGGCATACGGAAGACCGTCATGCTCACAGGGGATGCGGACAAGGTGGGCAGAGCCGTTGCGAAGGAGCTTGCCATTGATGAGGTATACACGGAGCTTCTCCCCGCCGGCAAGGTGGAAAAGGCAGAGCAGCTCCTTTCACATCAGGAAAAGGGTCACACCCTTGCCTTTGTGGGGGACGGCATAAACGACGCTCCTGTACTCTCCCGTGCGGACATAGGTATCGCAATGGGAGGCCTGGGCTCGGATGCCGCCATTGAAGCGGCTGACATCGTCATCATGGACGACGACCCCGCCAAGATACCACTTGCAGTGAGGATAGCCCGAAAGTGCATGGGAATAGTCTACACCAACATCGCCTTTGCCATAGGCGTAAAGGTCATCTGCATGGTGCTTGGTGCGTTAGGGATAGCAAATATGTGGCTTGCAGTCTTTGCAGATGTGGGGGTGCTCATACTGTGCATACTCAACGCCATAAGAGCACTGTTTGTAAGTAAAGGTAATAAGTAATAAGTAACAGGTGAGGCTGACAGGAAGCCGGAGGCTTTCGCCCTCTGTTCCTGTATTATGATAACTGACGATTTCGTTTCATCTCCTTAAAAAAGGCTGCCGCCGCAGGGGTTCCTGCGGCGGTAATGCTTTATGAATGCATAATGAATGGTTGCGACAGGGAACTGTTTGCCAATTTCCTGTTTTTTCTGCAAAAGCTCCATTTTTGCGGGAATAGAGGGTGTTAGCCATCAGGTCTCCGTATCAGCTATTCACCATTAGCTGTTAGCTGATTTATGTCAATGTATCCTGTATCGTATATAAGGTAGAGTATGCCGTTTTCGTCGGAGGTGCGCACACATAGCCCGGAAGAGGTGATGTACACCCTCACAGGCTCGGCGCTGCTGCCTTCCGGGGGATAGAAGTCCACCGTGCGGCGTATGCCCTGGGGAGGGGTGGTCTGCCGCTGAGGCACAGCCCCACGGGAGCTGTTCACCATGGCGGTTATCAGTGATGAGAGCGACGTCCCGCTGTATTCACCGGTCTGGGAGGTCTCTGTGTCCGTGATCTCTGCCCTGCCGCCTGCATAGGGCTTGACATAGTTTTCAAGGCTAAACTGCGCCGACTCCTTTACGGATACGCTGCCTGCCCCGTCCTCAGCCGCAGGGGCTGCCTCATCGTCGCTCTCCTCTGCCTCACCGGCGTCGGTGGAGGTGCCCCCGTCTGCGGAGATGACCGTCACCTTTTCGTTTATGGTAACATCCCCGTAGGGTGTGGCAAGGGAGTGACCGTCATTCTCGCTTACGTGGGACACGGTTATATCCGTCTGTGCCCCCGCCCAGTTGTCGGGGAGGGTCAGGTGTGTGGCATCGGGAGTGGTGACTGTCTCAGGGGGAGTGGTCTCCGTGGGAGCGGTCTCAGCCGCTGTTTCCTCGGGGAGCGCAGGTGTTGTTTCCGCCGAGGCGGGAGCTGATGTTTCCATAGCGGCGGGGGCAGTGGTCACTTCCTCCCGCAGGACTGTTTCAGCGGTGGTGACGACAGGCTCGGTGCCCTGCGGCTCGGCTTCCTCCATGGCGGCGAAGTCCTCCTGCACGGGGAGCTCGGTCACAGAAACGGTGACGGGCACAGTTGTGACAAAGGTGGTCTCCTCCGCCCCATAGGTGGTTACAACTGTTGTTTCGGCGGGCATAAGGTCTGTCTGCTCCTGCTCGTTCACGGAGGACAGAGGAGCCTGTGACCTTGTGTTCACCAGTGTTACAAGGGAAACACCTATTATGGCACAGGCAGCCGCCGCCGCAGGGATCATTACCCATTTCACGGGGCGGGGAGCGGGCTTAGTGTCACGTATCCGCTTCATTTTTTCCTCTGTGCGGGAAAGGAAATCCTCTGTGGCGGTTATACTGTCAAGAGACCTTTTGTATTCCTTCATATCAGACATCAAGCTCACCTCCTGCCTGCTGTATTTTCTTCTTTAGCATCTGCCGCCCCCGGTCAAGGCGGGTGCCCACCGTTGAGGGTGACATACTCAGTATCTTTGCTATCTCGTTTATGGAATATTCCTCATAATAGAACAGATGAATGATCGTCCGGTACTTTTCGGGCAGTGACAGCACTGCAGCAGTCACTGTGCCGCCGCTGTCGCTTTCTTCCGGGGCGGCGATCTCCGTCTGTAGATCCTCTATACTGTCTGTCAGTCTGACCCGTGCCGAACGCAGATAGTTCTTGCACTTGTTGACGGCACAGCGGATGAGCCATGCTTTCTCATGCTCGCTGCTCTCAAACACGGGGCGGTGCCGCACAAGCTCGCAGAATGTATCCTCTGCCATATCCTCGGCATCGTGTCGGTTCTTTACATATGTCAGGCACAGCCTTATCAGCATATCAGAGTAGGTCTGAAGTACGTACCGGATGTATTCGTCATCAAATTTCTTTGAATCGGAGTACATAGAGTTTCTCCTTTCGGTGTCCGTGTCACAGGGCACGGGCTCTCATACCTTACTCTGTATATTATACAACGGAACAGGCCTTTTTTTCTCATTAAATTGAAAAAATAATGTACAAATATTCGGGCAATACTTTGTGAAATGTTATGCAATAGGCAGATTTTCACCTCCAAAGCCCTGATACAGCGGCAAAAGCCCCCTGTTTGCGCTTGACAAATCCCTCCGGATGTGGTAACATCACTGTAAAGGCAATGACGGAGAAGAAGTCGGGGAACGTGATCTCCAGAGAGTCTGCGGTAAGCTGTGAGCAGATGATACACCCCCCGTAATACACTCTATCAGCCTGCGGTGCGAAAGAGCATACTTAGTGCCGCACGTATGTCTGCGTTAAAGATGTGAGTAGCTTTACGCTACTCCGTGAGGCTGTGTCTGTGAGGGCTCAGCGTTTCGAGGTGGTACCGCTCATGCCCTCGACAGCGTATGCTGTTGGGGGCTGTTTTAATAAAAGCTAATAACTGATAGTGAATAGCTGTTAGTGACGGTGAGTTGCTTGCCTGTTCTCCTCTATCCTCGATTCGCTTGCGTTGATTTGCAATACACTGGTTGTGCAGTTGCAGCGGTCAAAGAGAAATACAATCGACCCGATAACCGTCAGAACAGTTCATTATACATTCTGCATTATGCAGTTCTACGGCTGTTCATCATTTCCCAGATGCAGATATATACAAAACATTAAACCAAAGGAGAATGAAAATGACACTGTATGAAGAACTCAAACGCCGTGGGCTTATCGCCCAGGTCACCAATGAGGAAGAAATAAGCAAGATGATAAACGAGGGCAAGGCCACCTTCTACATCGGCTTTGACCCCACTGCCGACAGCCTTCATGTAGGGCATTTCATGGCGCTGTGCCTTATGAAGCGCCTGCAGATGGCGGGGAACCGCCCCATTGCCCTCTTAGGCGGCGGCACCGGCATGATCGGCGACCCCTCCGGCAAGAGCGACATGAGAAAGATGCTCACCCCGGAGACCATTCGCCACAATGTGGAATGCTTCAAGAAGCAGATGAGCCGCTTCATTGAATTCGGCGAGGGCAAGGCCATGATGGTGGACAACGGGGACTGGCTGCTGAACCTCAATTACATCGACGTTCTGCGTGAGGTAGGTGCCTGCTTCTCCGTGAACAAGATGCTCTCCTTTGAGTGCTACAAGCAGCGCTGGGAGAGAGGTCTCACCTTCCTGGAATTCAACTACATGATAATGCAGTCCTACGACTTCTATATGCTGTACCAGAAATACGGCTGCAATATGCAGTTCGGCGGAGACGACCAGTGGGCGAATATGCTCTCCGGCACCGAGCTTATCCGCAAGAAGCTGGGCAAGGATGCCCATGCCATGACCATCACCCTCCTCACCAACTCCGAGGGGAAGAAGATGGGCAAGACGGAAAAGGGCGCCGTATGGCTCGACCCGGAGAAGACCTCCCCCTACGATTTCTTCCAGTACTGGCGCAACGTGGGTGACGGGGACGTTATCAAGTGCCTGAAGCTGCTTACATTCATCCCCATAGAGGAGATAGAGGAAATGGAGCGCACCCTTGAAGGGGCAGCCCTCAACACCGCCAAGGAGCGCCTTGCATACGAGCTTACCGCCCTTGTACACGGCAAAGAGGAGGCAGACAAGTGCCTTGAAGCTGCAAAGAGCCTTTTCGGCGGCGCAAAGGACACTGCGGATATGCCCACCACTGCCCTTACCGCAGAGGAAGCTGCTGAGGGCATCAACATCCTTGACCTTATGGTAAAGACAGGTCTTGCTCCCTCCAAGGGCGAGGCAAGGCGCCTTGTTACACAGGGGGGCGTCAGCATAGATGACAGCAAGGTGATAAACCCCTCTGCCATCATCACAGTAAGCGACAGCATCATCATCCGCAAGGGCAAGAAGGTATACCACAGAGTAGTAAAAGAATGAATAATGGGCAGCTGTGTACAGTGTACAATGTACAGTGTACAGTTGGGTGATGGAGATCGGGCAGGTTTATTTCCTCTTTGCCCGCTCCGCTTGCAGGGTTGGACGATGAGTTGATTGCTTGACTTTCTCTTTGCCCGCTCCGCTTGCATTTCTTCGCAAGGTTAGTGTACAGTTTGGGGATGGGGAAGGCTGCTTGATTTCCCTTTTGCAGATAAGAGCTGATAAGCTGACAGCTCGTTGTCAGCTTGTCTAACCTCTAACCTCTTGTTCCATTGCGGGCAGGTCATGAATGCTCGATAAGAGCTGAAAACAAAAGTATTCTATCAGGGGGTGTCACTATGTTAGAGCAGATACAGCAGAAAAAAACCAAAGGTTCCGAGACCGATGAAGAGCTTTCCGCCATGCGGGAGGAGCTTATCACCCTTGCCAATGCTGCAAAGGAGCACAAGCTGCCTGTCATCATCACCATTGACGGCTGGTCAGCGGCGGGAAAGGGCTCCCAGATAGCAAAGCTCATAAAGTACATGGATCCCCGTTTCTACAATGTGGAATCCATCAGGGACGCAAACGACACGGAGCGCAGGATGCCCTGGATGCACCGCTTCTGGCTCAGGCTCCCCGCAAAGGGCAATTTCCTCATCTTAGACGGCAGCTGGTACCGTGACACCATAAACGGCTACATGAAGGGAGAGCTTGACAAGAGTGAGTACAAGCAGCGCATAGAAGACATAAACACCTTCGAGCGGCAGCTCACAGACGACGGATACCTGCTGATAAAGCTGTTCCTGCACATTGACAGGGACGAGCAGGAGCGCCGCCTTAAAAAGCTCATGTCCTCGGAGATAACACGGTGGCGTATGAATGACCTTGACCTTGAGAACAACAAAAAGTACGACAAGTACCTGAAATGCTATGACAAGACCCTTACCCGCACCAACACCTCCTTTGCCCCCTGGAATGTGATAGCTGCCAATGACAAAAAGGGCTCACAGTATGCCATAATGAAGACAGTGACAGAGAGCATAAAGGCTGCCTGTGCCGCCATAAAGCAGGGTGAGAGGTATGTGCCCTCTCCCATGTTCCCTGTGACGGAGTATGCCCCGGTCACATTTAAGATGCACCCGGTGAAGAGGCTTTGTGATGTGGACATGGACAAGTCTCTCACGGATGAGGAATATGCCGCCAAGCTGGAAAAATACCAGAATATGCTCTTTGAACTGCAGAGCCGCTGCTACCAGCGGAAGATACCCGTTGTAATAGCCTATGAGGGCTGGGACGCAGGAGGCAAGGGGGGCAACATAAAGCGTGTGGCATCAGCCCTTGACCCGAGAGGCTACGAGGTAAAGCCCATAGCCGCCCCGGAGCCCTCCGAGCTTGCAAGGCACTATCTGTGGCGCTTCTGGAAACGGGTTGAAAAGGACGGCCACTTTACCATATTCGACCGCACCTGGTACGGCCGTGTCATGGTGGAGCCAATAGAGCACATCACTCCCGCAGAGCGTGCGGACATGGCATACAGGGAGATAAACGAGTTTGAAGCACAGCTTGACCGCTGGGGGGCTGTGGTGATAAAGTTCTGGATAAACATTGACAAGGAGGAGCAGTACCGCCGTTTCAAGGAGCGTGAGAACACCCCCTCAAAGCAGTGGAAGATAACCGATGAGGACTGGCGTAACCGTGAAAAGTGGGATGAGTACGAAAAGGCTGTTGACCGGATGACAGCCCTTACCTCCACGGACTTTGCCCCCTGGACGATAATCGAGGGCAATGACAAGAAATATGCCCGCATAAAGGCGCTGAAAACCATATGCGGACGGCTGGAGGAGCGTCTGCTCTCCTCAGATGACTGATACACAAAGGAAGATGCACAATGAAGAAAACAATGGCACTTATGGCGGCACTTCTCATAGCAGCCGTCGCAGGCTGTTCAAAGGTGGATGAGACCCCCACAGGGGAGATACCCACCATGTCGGACACCACTGTCACACAGGCAGATGATGCCACCTCACAGCAGGCAGAGACTTCACAGTCAGCCGCAGCCGATACCACGGACACGAGCCTGTCCGACGGCACCGACAAGCCTGCCTTTAATATCTCTGCAATAACAGGCGTATTTAAGAGCCAGGTGAACGGTGAAAGGCTGGAGATAAAGACAGATGGCACATGGCGCTCCTTTGACGAGGAGGGGAACGTGCTAAGCGAGGGCACCGTAGGCGAAAGCTCCGACGAGATAGGGGGCACTGTGCTGTGGTACTATGCGCTCATGGACGGCAGCGGTGCGGCCGCATACAGCTTCATAAACGACGGCAGCGACTATGTGACACAGTTTGATGCGGGCAACGGCGGCGTTGACCTGTGGGACAGGGTGGATGACGACCTGTACGGCGATGACACGGGGGCTCCCGATGAGAACGAGGTCCCGGATGAGACCATAGACGAGGGCGGCAGCGTATACATCGGCAATTTCTATGAGGAGATTGCCGGCAGAGGGTATATGACAATCACGGAGAACGGCAGCGGCTACCACATCCAGTGCAACTGGAGCTCCTCTGCGGCGGAGATGTCCGCATGGGACATAGATGCAGTCTACAACAGCGACACAGGGGATCTCACCTATTCAGACGGCATATACAGGAACCTCCTCTTTGACGAGGAGGGCAACGACACCGTTACCGAGGAAAGGACGGTATCGGGAGTGCTTAGCATGAACGACGAGGGCACCAAGCTCCTCTGGACAGACAATGCCTTTGATGAGAACCCCGAGCCCTCCACCTTCGTGAAGGAATGACCTGCAGAATATCAGCATAAAAAGGATGGTAACAATGGAAAAAACAGACAAGAAGGTAATACTCTCCGGCATACAGCCCACAGGCACATTTACTCTGGGCAACTACATAGGCGCTGTCAAGAACTGGAGACAGCTGCAGGAGGACTACAACTGCATCTACATGATAGCAAATATGCACGCCATAACCGTCAGACAGGAGCCTGCGGCACTGAGGAAGAACACCATGGATGCGGTGGCGCTGCTTTTAGCCTGCGGCATCGACCCTGACAAGAGCGTGCTCTTCGTCCAGAGCCAGAACCGCTGCCATGCGGAGCTCAACTGGGTTCTCTCCTGCTCCGCACAGTTCGGGGAGCTGTCCCGCATGACACAGTTCAAGGCAAAGTCCGAAAAGCACCCTGACGACATAAATGCGGGGCTTTTCACCTACCCCGTGCTCATGGCAGGGGACATTTTGCTGTATCAGAGCGACCTTGTGCCCGTGGGTGCGGATCAGAAGCAGCACCTGGAGCTCACCCGTGACATAGCACAGCGCTTCAATATGAAGTACGGGGACACCTTCAAGCTCCCCGAGCCCTACATCGGTGAGGTGGGGGCAAGGATAATGAGCCTGCAGGATCCCTTCTCCAAGATGTCAAAATCCGATGAGAACGTGAATGCCACCATATTCATCTTAGAGGACAAGGACACCATCATCCGCAAGTTCAAGAGAGCTGTCACCGACAGCGAGACCTGCGTGCGCTATGCACAGGGCAAGGACGGCATCAACAACCTTATGACCATATACTCCTGCGTTACGGGAAAGAGCTACGAGGACATCGAGCGTGAGTTCGAGGGTCACGGCTACGGCGATTTCAAGCTGGCAGTAGGCGAGGCTGTGGCAGACCATCTGCAGCCTGTGCGTGATGAGTTTGCCCGCATATCTGCAGACAAGGAATACCTGAAGGAAGTGTGCAGGAAGGGCGCAGAGCTGTCCGAGCGCATTGCAAGGCGCACCATGTCCAAGGTATACAGAAAAGTGGGCTTCGTGGAAAACTAAGGGTCAGAAGGCAGACGGAGACCTGTCTGCTCTTATCCTCTGTCCGCTATCCGTTCTCCTGTCATGCAGCAGTTATACCTTTGCAGCGGCAGGGGATAAAGACATCTGCCCGAGGGGGTTTTTTATGCAATATGCAGTCATCGTGCTGCTTCTGATATTATCAGCGTTTTTCTCCGCATCCGAGACTGCCTTTTCCTCCGTGAACCGCATACGTCTGAAAGCACGGGCGGAGCAGGGGGACAGGGGCGCTGCAAGGGCGCTGTCCGTGGCGGAGCGCTTTGACAAGGCGCTTACCGCCATACTTGTGGGGAACAACATTGTTAATATCCTGTCCACTGCCATATCCACGGTCATATTTACACAGATGTTCGGAGCGGGGGGCGTGGGCATATCCACTGCGGTGATGACCGTGCTGGTGCTCATTTTCGGTGAGATACTCCCCAAAAGCCTTGCAAGGGACAATGCGGAAAGCTTTTCCGTTTTTGCCGCACTGCCCCTGTCGGTGATAATGACTGTGCTCACCCCTGTGACACTTGTTTTTGACCTTATCAAAAAGCCCCTGAACAGGAAAAGCGATGCCCCTTCCGTCACCGAAGACGAGCTTAAATACATCCTCAACGAGATCGAGGAGGAGGGCGTGCTGGAGGAGCGGGAGCACGACATCGTAAAGTCTGCCCTTGAGATAGACGACCGCCTTGTGTCCGAGGCTGCCATCCCCCGTGTGAACATCATTGCGGTGGAAAAGGACACACCCCCGGACAGGATACGGGACATATTCTTTTCCGAAGGCTATTCCCGCCTGCCTGTGTATGAAAAAAGCATCGACAACATCACAGGCTATATCCACGAGCGGGATCTGTTCGAGTTCATCCACACCCATCCGGATGCCCTCACCGCACAGGAGGTCATACATGAGGTGCTGTATGTGACGGAGTTTGACAGCATATCCTCCGTGCTCACCAAAATGCAGAGGGGAAAGCTGCATATGGCGGTGATAAAGGATCAGTACGGCGGCACCTACGGCATGGTCACCATGGAGGATCTGATAGAGGAGATCTTAGGTGACATCTACGACGAGGCTGACACGGAGGACAGGCGCTGTACCCCCGTGCCCGACGGCTCCTTTGATGTGGAGGCGGCCTTGCCTGTGCGTGACTTTGAGAGCATAACAGGCATTGACCTTTCCTATGAGGGGGACAGCAACACCTGCGGCGGCATGGCAATGGAGATGTTCGGCCGCATACCCCGCACGGGGGAGAGCATATGCGAAAAGGGCATAGCAATTGAGATAACCGATGCCGAGGACAACCGCATAATACGGATGCGGATAAGAAAGGCATCAGACACCGCTTCAGGGAGTGTGAGCATATGACATTTGACCTTACAGCCGTTGACCTGGTGAACATCATCATGATAGCCTCAGGGCTGGGAGTTACCACCCTGTGCATCATGCAGATAGAGCGCTCTCCCTTTAATGCGGATATGCGCAGATTCTTCTACGTCTTCCTGTGGAATGTGCTGGGCTATATGGGCACCCACCTTGCAAGGGAGCTGTTAGACGGTCACGGCGGCATTGCGGCACGAAATGCCATAGTGGCAGTCACCTTCGTGGAGTTCCTCATATCGGGGAGCATGGCGATAATGCTTTCACTGATGATGCATTACATGGCTCACGACAATGAGCTTTCAAAGGGCTCACGGGCGGGCTTTGTCACCGCCTTTGTCATCCATTCCGCACTGCTTGCGGTGTCACAGTTCACAGGTGCCTACTACTATTTTGACGAGTACAATTCCTATCACCGGGGCAGTCTCTATGCCCTGTCAAATATGCTGCCGATGCTCACCATAATCTACGGCATAATACTTCTGGTGCGCCACAGGGACAAGTATGAGCGGAAGATAGCAAGAGCCTTCTGGATATATCTCCTTGCACCCCTGGGGGCAATACTGGTGCAGATATTCCTGCCCGGGATACAGTTTGTCATGTTTGCAACTGTGGGGGCATCCATAAATATGTTCGGGGTCATCACCAGCGGCCTTATGGAAAGGTACGAGCATCAGCGCATGGAGACCGCCCGCATTGATACGGAGCTTTCCATGGCAACACGCATCCAGTCGGATATGCTGCCCAATATATTCCCAGCATTCCCGGAGAGAGAGGACTTTGACATCTATGCCTCCATGGCCCCGGCAAAGGAGGTAGGGGGCGACTTCTACGACTTTTTCCTCATTGATGAGGATCATCTGGCACTGGTAATGGCGGACGTATCGGGGAAGGGTGTCCCGGCGGCACTGTTTATGATGGCATCAAAGATACTGATACAGAACTTCACCATGATGTACAAGGCACCAAAGGCAGCCCTTGAAGCCACCAACTATCAGATATGCCAGCGAAACGGTGAGGAGATGTTTGTTACCGTGTGGCTTGGCATCCTTGACCTTAACACGGGAGTCCTTACAGCCTCCAATGCAGGGCATGAATATCCCTTCATACGATCCCCCGGAGGCAGGTTTGAGCTGTACAGGGACAAGCACGGCTTTGTGGTGGGAGGTATGCCCCAGGCACGCTACAAGGAGTATGAGGTGCAGCTTGAAAAGGGTTCCATGGTCTTTGTGTACACCGACGGCGTGGCGGAGGCCACCAACTCCGGCAATGAGCTCTTCGGCACGGACAGGCTCCTTGAAGCACTGAACAGCAGTGATTCCGATGATCCCGTCAGCATACTTGAAAACGTGGATAAGTCCGTCAATGCCTTTGTAAAGGATGCTCCCCAGTTTGATGACCTCACCATGCTCTGCCTGAAATACAACGGAAAGAAATAACACCGACCGCCCGCCCCGAAATGGGACAGGCGGTCTTCTTATTTGAAGAAATCATATACCATGCGATTGAAATCCCTGCCAAGATAGGCGGCGTGCCCTTCATCAGGGAATATATGGCATTTGCAGCCAAGCCTCTCTGCTATTTCTTTTGAGCCCTCAGCAGTGGTTATCCTGTCATGCTCTGCCCCAAGAACAAGCACAGGGCATTTTATCCTGTCAAGGACAGACAGGCTGTCAAGGGTGTATATGGCTCTTGCGTGATCTGCAAAGCGCTCTGTGCTCATGAATTTAGTAAATTTCATCATAAGCGGTATTAGTCTGCGGTACAGTCTCATCTGCTTTTCGGTATACATCTTGTCATAGGTCTTGGTCTGGACACCCTGCAAATCGCCCTTGTCCGCCATAACGAGCCACTCATCCACAGCATCAAGCAGAGTGGGATTTGCCCTTGCCGCTGTGACACCCAGCACCAGCTTCTGTACCAGCTCAGGGTGATATGCCGCAAGATACTGGGCTATCATCCCGCCCTGGGACACACCCAGTACACAGGCATTTTTTATGTCCAGCGTGTTCATGGCATCTGCCACATCCTCCGCCATGGAACGGATCGTACATCCCGGGTCACGTCCCTGTCGCCTGTCGAAAACATAGACCGTGAACTCCTTTGCAAATCTGCGGTAGAAATATGCCAGGTTATTTGCCGTTCCCCTCATATCCACGATATTAAGTCCCGGGATAAAGACTGCCTGCCTGCTGCCCCTGCCGAATTTTGCACAGTACATCTCAGCACCTGACGGGAGCTTTACCGTTTTGTTCTCAGCGTTATACATCCTGCTATAACCTCCGCTGTCTGCTATTGTCTCATCATCATATGGCAGCCCTTTCTATTCCACCCCATGCACTCTCCCCCTGCAACAGGGTTCTTTTCGTATATTGCCGCCTTGAAGCCTGCCTTGAGAGCGTATATCCCTGCGGAAAGCCCTCCTATGCCGCCGCCTATGATCACTATCTTCTTCATGTCGTTCTTTGTCCTTTCTGTTAATCAAAACATCAAAAATCTACGGGCTTATCAAAAAATCCCCATCCGCATAATTCAAAATTTTCAATATCCTTATTCCCGACAGCGGATGCGAGTTTTTCCAGATCTATCTTAAAATCTACAGGGACTCCGTTTTTTATCTTTAGCTCTACCGGGATCTTGACCTTTCCTTCAGCCTCTTTAAGTGCTTTCGCCGCTCTTTCATATCTGCCGTCTTCCCACATACTGTATGCCTTTGTTTTGACGGCATAAGCTGCATTGCAGTAATATACGCCGTCAGTTGCCTGAATACAGGGCAGCCCGTCAGACTCCCTGAACTTAAAGTCCATAAGAACAGACCTGTACACTGCTTTTGAAAACAGTCCCATTTCTCCCAACTCTTTTATGTATTCTGATATTCCGGACAATGACCTTATGCTTTTAAACCTCCGGCTTTTTCAGTATCGCCGTTATCCATTCCACGTCCGGGAGAGGGTATTCGGGTGTGATAAGGTGCTGCTCCATTATGCCCTGTACACTGCACCAGAATGCAAAGGCAAGTGCTGTCGGCTCTCCCTCCCTTATTTCGCCCCGCTCCTGCCCCTGCCTTATTATCTCTGCGGAAAAAGCTGTCTGATCCACGGAAAGGGCAAGCTGCCTGATGTCCTCCGGGATGCCGGGTCTCCTTGCCTGGGACATGAGCACGAACATCTGAAACACCCAGGGCTGCTCCCTTGCTGCGCTGAAAAGCCCCTCTATGGTTTTGGTGAAGTAGTCGAGAGGTGTGTCGTACTCTATTTTTTCGGGGCGCTTTGCTGCTTGCAGACCCATTTCAACAAGTGACTTGCAGAGTGCTTCCTTTGATTCGTAATAATGGAACAGCAGCCCCACACTTATCCCCAGTGACTCGGCAATGTCGGCTATCTTTGTTTCGGTAAAGCCCTTAGTTACAAACAGCTCCAGGGCTTTGAGCATTATCTGCTTCTGCCGCATTTCCTTCTGCTCTTTCCGTGTCACTTGCTGCACCCCTTTTTCAAATTTGATTGAACAATAATTCAATGAACCTGTATTCAATATATCATATGAACAGGAAAAAGTAAATACCTCAGACAAAAAATTGTAATAATGACCAAATCGGAACTGTCCCCCAAAAGAAAGCACATCATTTTATACAATGATGTGCTATAATAGTATTTAGCCCGAACTTGCCGTATCCTTCATCAAAGCAACACACACCCACAACGCAGGTGTGCCGCAAAGCAATTATTTACTTATCTTCTCTTTCAGCTTTTCCACAAGCTGCTCAAAGCGTTCGTTGCCCCCAAACACCTCGCAGAATTTGTTGTCGGGCTTTGTGATAATATCATATATGGTATCAAAATTCGTTTTGGGATCCATTTTGAGGACTTTTATCTGATCGTCGTCCATTTCGCTAAGCCAGCAGGGCGCATACTTTTCTCCGACGGGTCGGCTTATGTAGCTTTCGGCATGGTCGTATGCAGACCAAAGCATTTCAAGGGCTTTTTCTTTATCACCGATTTTTATGTATAATTCTGCCTGCGTTGCTGCATTGACCGATAGCTTGCCGTGGAAAAAGTTGGGCTTACCTGCTGTGATAAGCTCTGTCAGGGCATCATCTGCCTTTAGTATCTCTATTTTCTGTTCACAGGTGTAGAGATCATCACGGGATATCTCCCAAAACAGACGATGCATCATCTGAGTCATGCTCCAAAGCAAAGCCGACTGCCTGCGTGCAAGAGCTTCCTTTCCCTCGTAAAGATCGGCTAAAAACCTTTCCCTCGTGCAATATACATTGGGCAGCGACATGACAAGCCTTTCACCATTTTCCTTATCGTGCAGATAATAGACGTATTGCCCGATAAGAACCTGCTTTGTGAAGTTATTGTCATCGGTAGGCTTGTAGTATTTAAGCGCCCTTTCGCACAGGGCTATAATCTCGTCAGACTTTTCTTTTTTAAGCTCCTCTGTGTATGCCTTTCCCTGATGAAAATAGAAAGTCTGCAAAGCAGATGCAAGGTTAGTAAGCAGATCGGGCTCGTTGGGATATGTTTTCAGCTGCTCCCTGAGATATTTAGCCGAAGCTTCATGATCGCCCTGCTCCTGAAAATCGTTTACCCGTTTTAGTATCTTACCAACTTCCTCCTCCTTGCGTGCTATGTCCACCCCCAGCAAATGGTCTGTAGTCACATCAAAGAGATTTGCAAGAGCCGGCAGCTGAGAAATATCGGGTGCTGTTCTGTCTGTTTCCCACTGACTTACCGCCCGTGAGGTTATGCCGAGGGCATCGGCAAGCTGCTCCTGCGTTATGTCCTGCTCCTGCCTGAGCTGTTTTATAGTTGCTCCTATTGTCATTATTATCACTCCTTGTTGAGTTTAAAAGCGCCTTTGTTGTACTTATTATAACGCATTTTTTGGCAGTTGACTGTGGAGTTTGAGTATAGTGCTGCTTTGATTTGCAAAATCGGCATACCCACACAAAGCAGGTATGCCGCACTAACTCAGAATATATGATCACTCACACAATCATACCAATGGACATAAACCTTGCCATTGACTGTCAGCCGCTCGTTATCGGGAAGAACCTCTGTCCACAGCTTGCCGTAGCGATCAAACGCCCAGTCATTGCGATTGAACCTGCGCCATAAGATCGTTCTGCCATTCTTGTCAAGGAACTGCTCACAGAGAACACCTTCATTGTTTGTTCCAATGTCGATAACACATACGGTGTCATAAGTCTTACCGTTTATCTCGACCGTGTATCTGCCGACTATATCCGGCGTAGCGTTATCGCTATTAACCGTAATGTCGCTGCCGTTTCTGACAATGATCCCCTTTGGCTTGATATTGGTTTCATTGCCGCAGTTGTCCTCACCATAGCCCCAGTCAGGCAGGAAAGCATCTCCGTCAAGGAATGTGTACAGCTTTCTTACGCCATTCACAATGTGGCTTTCAGCAAGATAACGGCAGTGTGTATCGGTAAGCTGGACAACAAAACTGCGTTCGGTGTAGGGCTGTGTTTTGTCAAAATTACCTTCCTTTGCGATGATCTCAACTCCCTCAATGCCGTGTACCTCCGCTTTGCCGATGACCTCCATTTCGTAGTAATAATCACCCTTGCGTGACGGCTGGTCGTAGATCGCCCAGGTCAGCTTTTCACCGACCTTCGGGACAATGAACCAGCCCATAAGCTCCTCCCACTTGACCGCAAATGGCTCTTTGTCGCTGGTAATGATCTTGTATTCGGGCATAGTTTTCGGTAGCTTAAACATAGTATCTTCTCCTTTCGGCGGATATGGGTATGCGTTTTTGAAATTGCGTCTTGCGGTGTTCAAGCGGCTTTTGACCGTTCCGAGCGGTATGCTGAGCCTGTCCGCTATCTCGTTCTGCGGCATATTCTCAAAGTAGTAAAGCCTGAGTATCTGCTTGTCATTTTCACTCAGGCACTCTATAGTCTCGTGAACAGGCGAATAATCCACAAGTCCGTAACGGCTTTGAACAAGCTCGCTCTCGGGCAGTTCATCAATGTCGAGCGTATCACGCCTGCTGCGGAAATAGTCCTTGACCTTGTGACGGGCTATCCCTATGACCCAAGCCTTAAAGCTACTTTTGTTCAGCAGTTTGTCAAACTGTCTGTATGCCGCCAGCCACACCTCCTGCAAAACGTCATCGCTGTCAGCCTTAATCGGAATATTGAACCGCACATACCGCTCGACCGCACCACGGTGTTCACTAACCAGCATTTCAAATTCGCTCATATCCTCACCTCCCGATCATTATTTAAAAGCGCTTTCATTTATATAGTCGGGTATTCCGGGTGAAAGGTTCAGATTGTATATAAAAAATTACAGCACATTTTTATATATGTAAAATCGGCATACCTAAACAAAGCAAGTATGCCGAAAAATAATTCATCCGTTTTTATTTATTTCTGTGTTTCTTAAGCCATTCATATAATTCTTCGAATACAACTTGTCTATAGTTGTTATTCTTATCTTCTTCTATTGCGTTTTCCTCTAATTTTTGAGTATTATAATTGAAAATCTGAACAGTTAACACCATAAAACAAATGCTATAAATAATTGCTATAATTGATAAAACTGCTTGAATAATCAAATAACAAGTTGCTGAAATGTTAAGGCTGATTACAATGATAGCTACTATTGAATAGCCCATTGCAAAAGAAACCAATAAACTCAGTTTATTAAACAAGCCTTTTTCTATTATTCTACTTGAAGCTGGTGTTCTTGAAGTTGCTAATAAAATCATTACAGCAATATAGACACCTATCATTGCTATATAATAATCTTTTAGATTATCACTTGTATTAGCAATAAAAGCTCCTATTTTATTAATAAATTCATCATTACCAAAGATCAGTAAACAAATGTATAATACAAAACTAAAGAGTATTCCACATAGTATTATTGCAATGTGTTTCTTCATTAACAAACCACTTCCTATTTTTTATTTACAGCATCTTTTATATCTATTATAGGTGTTTGTATATGTGCTAAACATTTTCTTACTTGGTAACTATATTTTATCCTGCATTGATCCAACATATTATTGACATTATCCAGTAAAAAAGCAGATGTTAGTGAGTTTTTAGGTGCATTAGGAAATTCATAAACTAAATTTTTATTTGAATCCTTTAACTTTGCTGTTGATATTTTTTCACTCTCATTATTCTTGTATCCTACCTCTATTTCCTCAATAATACCATCATCTAAATCTAATTCGTTTAACAATAGAATAAGCTGGTCTTTGTTAAGTTTATTGCTTTTCCCTCTCCCTGTTCTAATTGTAAGTGACAAGCGTTTACCATCAATGTTGTAGCTGTTTTCTGCACATAATTGTAATACATTACGTAATTCATAGTTTCTTATTTCTTTGAATTTAGCTATAGCACTACCACTTAAATCGAATTTAAACGTTATATTTTTTACAATTCTTGCTTCTTCGACAGATTTCATTCCTTCGTTTATCGTTATAGGACACATGGAAAAACTGTAAATATCAGTATTGATTAGTTGATTCATATAATCACAAATGTTTCTGTATGTAGGCGCAGCTTTATCTACCGTGATAAAGCTGATTCCTTCCTTTGAATTGATATATAAAAATGTAATATCATATAGCTTGTTCGTGTTTTCATTAACCTCGCCAGTATTATCGGTATCTTCTTCATAGGTAATTCCTTTTTTCAGCGAACCAAAAGGAACAATAAATTCTTTATCTCCATTAATTGTTGCCCTTTTAAACCTGAAAAATTTCATGCTCTTCCCGTTAATAATCTGCTCAAATCTAATTGCATTCTGATCTCTAAGCGATTCTAAATAATTAAACAGATCAGCCATATCGCAATCAACCATATCATTTTTTTCGTTTAATAATTTTAAATATAGAATTTAATCCGGCGACTCATTTCAATATCCTTTCGCTAACTAACATATATATGTGTGCAAACCATATGACTAAGTAATATTATAGCACATATTGTAACTTTTTGCAATATCCTACAGTTAAAATGATTACGACACAGCCGCATAAAGCAGGTGTGCCGCAAAGCAATTCATTCAGTTTCACCGATCAGAGCTTTACAAATATCAGACCCCATATATCTCGTATTTATCAGCCGCCGATGACTTTGGCACATAGCTGCTCTTGCCAAGCACATTCATCTTGTCAGCTATGTAAGCCATTAATATCTCCCTGCTCATATTCGTTATATCATCACGCTTGACCGCTTCCTCGGCAGTAATTAGCAGCACCTCGCTGTTCTCATAGCCGTCAGACTTAGGCTCACCGCCGATATACTCCATGGTGAACACCACACACCACTGCTCGGGCTTGAACTGCACCGAGAAAACGGCTTTGGCTTTGGCACGCACGCCTGTTTCTTCCATGACCTCACGTTCTATTGCTTTCGATGGCAGCTCACCCTCTTCGACATAACCTCCCGGAACGAGTATCCTCCCATCGGCAGTACCGTAGGTGTGGCGGACAAGCAGGTTTTTTCCGTCTATCTCAACTATGCCGCATACTGTGAAATATTTGTTGTTCATCATATTTCCTTTCTTAGCTTAACGATAACGGCTTCGTGCAATATCATAGCTGTCTTTTTTCAACATATCCATCATATCTATCTTAAAGCTCTCTATGGCATCATCATCACGTGCTGCACCCCTTTTTCAAATTTTATTGAACAACATATCATATGAACAGGAAAAAGTAAAGCCCTTTTGTCAAAAATCGTGATAATGCCCAAGCTGAAACTGCCTTACGGCAGAATTTGCGCCGCTTTGCACAAAGTCTTGCTTGCCTCATCCGGGGTATCTGCCCTTGTGTCTTTCTTTGGAGGAACAAGAAAAGCTCCCTTATGGAGAACATTGTATATTGCGCATAATCCATTCACTTTTGTATAATTCGCCAAAGTTGTAATAATAGTATTGACAACTTACTGCTTGTATGATATAGTAGACTCAGAAAGATGAAACGAACAATGTTACAACTTTACAGATGATATTATTTATGCTATAATCAGGAGGAAAACATTATGAAGATCGCAGTAGTTTGTGCAAACGGCAAGGCAGGTCAGCTTATCGTGAAAGAGGCTGTTGACAGAGGACTTGATGTTACGGCAGTTGTCAGGGGCGAGAACAAGTCCGCTGCTCAGAGCGTAATTGCAAAGGATCTTTTTGACCTTACCGCAGCAGACCTTGCAGGCTTTGATGCAGTCGTGGATGCATTCGGAGCATGGGCACCCGAAACGCTTCCTCAGCACTCCACATCACTTGCTCACCTGTGCGACATTCTTTCGGGAACTGACACAAGACTTCTCGTTGTGGGCGGCGCAGGAAGCCTGTATGTGAACGCTGAGCATACCGCCTGCGTTTCTGACGGTGCAGATTTCCCCGAAGTTTTCAAGCCGCTGGCT
>OCTW011584976.1_pt1 | contig 46755 bp, 30 predicted proteins | sample 1539671 | NCBI WGS metagenome assembly OCTW01 (sample SAMN02144230, study PRJEB22623) | gut metagenome | biome: sheep rumen | host: Ovis aries | place: New Zealand
GCGGATGATTTCTTTCTTTTCTTCTAATGTGTGATGTATATACATGATGAACCCCAAAAGTTTTTTGTCCAACTTTTGGGGTTCACTTCATTTTGACACACCCTCTCTACATTTATGAATGCTATTGGTGGTTCTCTTCAAAAATGGCCATGCGCTCTTCCAACTGATCATATTGGTGGTCGCGGATGAAAGAAGTGCAAACCCTGAGTCCCTCCTGATGGCTGCCGGTGGTGATGAGACAGATGGCACTCACCCCATAATACATCAGTTCGTGAGCCAGTTGACCACTGGTCAGGCCCTTATACCCGATGGTGAAATAGAAGCCGTCGGCGATGGGTTTTCCCATGTCCATGCCATAGACGATATGGAAGCCATGACGCAGGAAGATTTCCTTGAGACGCTTAGCCCTGCGGCCATATTCCATCACTTCCTCACGGAAGTCGTACTCGCCGTCACACGCCGCCTTCATGATCGCAGCGAGCGCATACTGCGCACTGTGACTGGTGCCTGATGAAAGTGCGTAGAGCAGGCGCGTGGAGAAGACCAAACCGAAAGGCAATCCCTCGTAACGGGCGGCAAGGGCGTCGTAATGCCTGTGGAACAAGGCATCGCTGATACACGTGACAGCGATGCGCTCACCCGCATAGCTGAAAGCCTTCGAACCACTGATGAGCAACATGTAGTTGTCGGTATATCTGGCCACGGTCGACTGGTAAGGAGGCTCGAAGGGGCGGCTGAGGTCACGGCGGAAGTCCATAGCGAAATAGGCCAGGTCCTCGATGACGACGACGTCATATTCCGTGGCCAGTCGTCCGACATCCTTCAGTTCATCCTCGGTGAGACATACCCACGACGGATTGTTGGGATTGCTATAGACGATGGCGCAGATATTGCCCTCGGAGAGATACTCCAGAAGTTTGGGAGCCAGTTTCTCGCCTCGATAGTCGAAGACATCGAATGTCTGGTATTTGACACCCATCACCTGCAATTGCATCTTCTGCACCGGGAATCCCGGATCAATGAAAAGGACGGTATCTTTCTTCGGGTCAGCCTGAGAGCAAAGCATGAACGAGGCATAGGTGCCCTGCATCGACCCCACGGTGGGAACGCATCCCTCTGGATTGATATCCACCCCGATAAAAGCCTTCACGAAACGGCTGGCCTGCCGTTTCAGTTCGGGATAGCCCTGGATATCGGGATAGCTGTTGGCGATGCCCTCCTGGAGAGCCTTGATCTGGGCCTCCACTCCCACTTTGGCAGCGGGGAGACCAGGGATGCCCATCTCCATCTTGATGAATTCCACGCCAGACTCCTTCTCAGCGAAGGCGGCGATGGCTTTCACCTCACGGATGGTGGCTTTGGCGAAATCCTGTATGCCATAGTCACGGATGGCATTGTCGATCAGTGATTTGTCTATGGGTGTCGCTTTCATTTCTGTGCTTCCTTTCCTATGGCCAGCGCCTTGATATTGGCTTCGACGACAGCCTCGCCTTTGCGTCCGAAGACACGCCGGATTGCCTCTTCGATTTTCTCATACTCAATGCCCAACGCCTTCTGAGCGGCACCGAGCAGGATGACGTTGGCCGAGCGCGGCACGCCATTGTCCTTGGCCAGTTGTTCGATATCGATTATGATGACATTCTCCACTTCCTCGAGATCTGCCTTGATACGGTCTATCTCGGGATAGTTGGGGATATTGACAAACGGGGTCGACGAAGTGATGATCCATCCTTTCTTACTGAGGAAAGGCAGATAACGCAGTGCCTCCATCGGCTCCATGGAGATGATGACATCTGCCTGCCCCTTAGGAATCAAGTCGCTGGCGATGGGAAGTGAGGAGATGCGCAGGTTGCTCTGCACGTCGCCTCCACGCTGTGACATGCCATGCACCTCGGCCTGTTTGATGTAGAGATTCTCCTTCATGGCTGCCTCGCCGATGATGGTGGCGATGGAGAGGATACCCTGTCCTCCCACACCGCAAAGAATGATATCGGTTTTCATTGTTTCTCCTCCTTGGCTTTCTTTTCTTTGAGATGGCGCTTCTGCGTCTGGATACATTCTCTTCTGGGGATGATGACGCTCACGCCTTTGTAATTGATCTCCTCACGGATGGTGGCTGTGATTTCCGGCATGTTCTTCGGCAGCGGCACCACCACCTTGAGATGAGCCTCATCGACACCCAGTCCGCGGCAGATGGCCTCAAACTTATTGGTGCCGGCGGAGTCCTGTCCACCTGTCATGGCGGTAGTCAGGTTGTCGCTGATGATGACGGTGATGTTGGCGTTCTCATTGACGGCATCGAGCAGTCCGGTCATTCCCGAATGGGTGAATGTGGAGTCGCCGATGATGGCCACGGCTGGCCATTGCCCGGCATCAGCGGCACCTTTGGCCATGGTGATGCTGGCACCCATGTCGACACAGGAGTGGATGGCATGGAAGGGAGGCAGGAAGCCCAGTGTATAGCAGCCGATATCGCCGAATACCCTTGCATTGGGATATTCGAGGAGCACTTGGTTGAGGGCTTTATAGACATCGCGGTGGCCACAACCCTGGCAAAGGGCAGGCGGACGCCCCACGACATCCTCGCATTTCTGATAAGCCTCGTGAGCCGGCATGCCGAAAGCACGGCGAACGCAGTCGGGACTCAGTTCACCCGTACGGGGCAGGTCGCCCGTCAGGCGTCCCTTGATCACGGCGTTTCCGGGCATGATTCCGGCCAGCATCTCCTCGACCACAGGCTGTCCTTCCTCGACGACGAGCACGGAGTCGCACTCCTCTGTCATGCGGCGCACCAAGGTTTTAGGCAAGGGATAGCGGGAAATCTTCAGCAAGGGATACGGGCACTCCTCCGGGAAGCACTCCCTGACATAGTTGTATGCGATTCCGCAGGCGATGATACCCATCGAATGGTCCTTACCCTCGAAATAAACGTTGGCCGGAGAAGCTGCGGCATCATCCTCGAGGTGCTGTTGCTGTGCGGTGACATGGTCGTTGCGGCGACGCGCGTTGACAGGAAGCAGCACCCAATTGGCTGCCACGGAGTCGTAGTTGAGCGGATTCTCCTCACGGGGGGTATCCTTCACCTCTACGACGGCACGTGAATGTGCCATGCGTGTGGTGACACGCATCAGCACAGGCAGGTGCTCTTTCTCAGAATAGTCGAAGGCCACGTCCATCATGTCATAAGCCTCCTGCTGTGAACTCGGTTCGAAAACCGGCACCATGGCGAATTTGCCATAGAACCGGCTGTCCTGCTCATCCTGTGAGGAGTGCATCGACGGATCATCGGCCACCAGAACGACAACCCCTCCGTTGGTGCCGGTCATACCTGAGTTGACAAACGGGTCGGCACACACATTGAGCCCCACATGTTTCATACACACCAGGGCTCGTTTGCCCATGTACGACATGCCGAGAGCTGCCTCCATGGCCGTCTTCTCATTGGTGCACCAATTGCGGTGCACATTTCGCTGTGCGGCGAGAGGTGAGCCTTGGATATACTCCGTGATCTCGGTAGAGGGTGTGCCCGGATAGGCATAGACACCGCTCAGTCCGGCATCAAGAGCACCCTGTGCAATGGCCTCATCGCCTAAGAGTAGTTTTTTCATTCTTATCAGGTTTTTCTAAGGAATACTATCGGATAGTGGTGGTGAGGGGACTGTGCAGCGCATCGAGGAAACCGTTGATGCGGAGTATCCACTCATCGAAGGTACGTACGTCGTTCTTGCTCCAAGCCGAACCGAAATAATAGGTGTAGCGCTCAGCGTTCTTATAGTCACGGAGGATACCCACCACATGACCAGCGGCGCCATTCCGCGGCGCGTCATAGAGCAGCGGACGGGTCTCACTGATTCCATTGGGGAAGAGGGCAGCCACATAGATCTGGAAATTCTGAGCGGCAGGGTTATCAGTTGGGTCTGCGTAGGCCACGAAGTCACGGCCGCACTTGAAGCTCTGCATGTCTTCCTCATGCACCACGACACCCGCAGCGATGTCGGTGGAACGGGTGATGCCCTCATACCATACGGTCATCTTATTGAAGTTTGAGCCTTTGTCGAGACTGATAATGCGGTGCTCAACGACATTCTTGTTGCCATTGGCCGTGGTGGGGTTGTACTCCAGTTCAACGGTGAAGCGCAGCGGTCCGTTGTCGAGGATCTTGTAAGTGCGGTAACTGTAAGGCATCACGAGAAGGCCGTTCTCCATGAGGGCCGGAGTGCCACAGCCCAGCGTGGGTCCTACCTTGTAGCAGTCGAGTCCGTAACCATGGTCGAAATGATAGGTTGTCGCGATCTCCATCTGTTTGGCCTCATCGCTCTTTCCTTCTTTGATCAGTTGCTGGATCTTGGCATGGTTGCCGAGTTCCACTTGATAACGCTTGTCGACCTCAAGGTCTGGCGTGTTCTTCACCCACACGTCGATGCCATAGGCTTTCTCTCCAGAGCGTTGGAGAGCTGGGCCGTAAAGGCGGTAAGCCGTGCGGTCGTTTTCCCATGCGATGTCATCGACACGTTCCGGGTACATCTTTCCGGTGACGAAGGTCTTCATCTGCTGCGGTTTTCCTGCAGAGATGGTATAGGTTGCCTGTCCGCAGGGTCTGACAGCGGCATCGATCAGCAGCTTGCCGTCGTATGTGATCTGGTAAGCGACCTCCTGACCGAGAGCGTTTTTCACCACAAGGCTCGCACCTTTCTGCACCCCCATGCGGCTATACACGTCATCGACATTCACCTCTGCGAGTTCCTGCCGTTGTATGGGTTCGTCGTTGCTGACGATGACTTTGATATCAGCGCCCCATGCGACAGCCGGTGTCATCATGGCCATCAGGGTGCATCCTAAGATTAGATTTCCAAGTTTCATGTTGTTTGTCTTTTTTATGGTTGTTGATGTTCATTCTTCAGTTGCTCTATGAAAAAGGATGCAATCTGCCTTAGCAAGTGGTTTCGGGTGTTGGCACCATAAATGCTGTGATTGCGGTTGGTGTAGATGATCTCCTTGAAATCCTTATCAGCCTGCACCAGAGCCTCGGAATACTCAAAAGTGTTCTGCGGATGGACATTGTCGTCGGCCAGACCGTGACAAATGAGCAGAGCGCCGTGCAAGCGTTCTGCCCTCACGATAGGATTGACAGCATATCCATCGGGATTCTCCTGCGGGGTGCGCATGAAACGCTCCGTATAAATGGAGTCGTAGAAGCGCCAGTTGGTGGGCGGTGCTACGGCCACGCCGGCACGGAACACTCCCCTGCCCTCGCTCATGCTCATCAGGGTGCAGAAGCCACCATAGCTCCATCCCCAAATGCCAATGCGCTGACTGTCGACGTAGGGCAATGTGCCCAAATAGAGGGCCGTCTCCACTTGGTCGCGTGCCTCCAACTCCCCAAGTTGCAGATAGGTGCATTTCTCGAATTCAGCGCCACGTCCTCCCGTTCCTCTGCCATCGGTACAGACAACGATGAAACCTTGCTCGGTGAGATACTGGTCATAGATGCCGCCCTGCCCCATTGAGCCAAAGCCCCATGAGTTGACGACCTGCTGGTTGCCGGGCCCACTATATTGGAACATCACCAAAGGATATTTCCTCGAGGGATCGAAATCATGCGGTTTCATCATCCATCCATTGAGAGTGACCCCCTCGGAGGTAGTGAAATCGAAGCATTCCTTCACTGGGGCGTCCATCGAGGAGAGGCGGCTCTTCAAGGCAGCATTGTCGACCACGGAGCGGAGTTTCTTTCCCTTGATGTTATAGACATCACACTCATAGGGCGTGTTCATGTCGCTCCATGTGGCGATGTAGTATTTGTAGTCGGCAGAGAACACCGCACTGTTCCAACCCTTGCGCGGCGTGAGGCACTGAACCTTGCCGCGCTGTGCGACGTATACCTCACGCTCCAACGGAGACCGCCCTGCGGCCTGATAGTAGAGCTTTCCGGTGCGGGCGTCATAGCCATAGACCTGCGACACGCCATATTGGGCATTGGTGAGCCGCTGCGACGACTTCTTCTGAGGGTCATAGAGATAAACCTGCATCCATCCGTCGCGGTCGCTCGTCAGAAGGATTTTGTCGTCACAGAACGAGATACCCGAGAGCACATCCTCCTTGACGTATTTGGGCACCGTCTCAAGGAGCACCTGCGAGCACTGGCGTGAGGCGGCATCAGCCCGGTAGACCATCAGCGAGTCCTGGTGGCGGTTCATCGTGTAGAGGATCACATCGCTGCCCTTCTTTCCAGAGAAGATGCGGGGGATATACCCCTCATGGGGCAATGGCAGGGGCAACTGCACAGTGGCATGGCCTTCCAGGTCGTAGCTCCACACCGATACGGAGGCATTGTCCTGGCCCGCCTTGGGATATTTGAAAGCATATTCGCCGGGGTAGTCAGCATACTCCTCTTTCTCCGGGGCGAGTCCTTTGAATAGCTGCAGGGCATAGGTCTTGACAGCCGACTCGTCGTACCTGATCCAGCAGATATGACGGCTGTCGGGCGTGAAAGCCATGGAGATGCTCAGGCCGAACTCCTCCTCGTTGACCCAGTCGGGGATGCCGTTGATCACCTCGTTGAACTTACCATCGCTCGTCACCTGTGTCTCCTTCATGCCATCGGCCAGATCGACCACGAAGATATTGTTGCCACGCACGAAAGCCACCTTGCGGCTGTCGGGCGACCATACTGGCGACTGCTGTGCCCCGTTCCGAGAGAGCGGCGTAAGCTGGCGGCTCGCCACGTCATAGACATAATAATCGGCGGTGAACGAACGGCGGTAGATGCGGTTGGTATGGGTTCCGACGAGTATGAACCGGTCGTCTGGACTGGGCTTGTAGTTGTCGATGCTCTCGATGGTATCCCCCACTGTGGAGGCGGCATCGAAGATCACCCCCGTCTGCATACCCGTGTCAAAACGGTAGCGTAGGATCTGGTCACGCCCGGTGCTGATCTGTGCGAAGCATTCACCGTCGGCCAGCGGTGTCAACGACCGGAGGTTCTCAGCGGCGAAACGCCCAGACGTGATGGCACGGATCGACAATGAGTCACCCGCCTTGGCACCAACAGACAAGGTCAGTGAAAGAAGGAAAAGAAAAAAAAGTTTTTTCATACGAAGGTATATGAAACATAGGAAAGAGTCAAGATAAACACGATACGCTGTGAGGGTCAGAAACCGAACCAGCGGCGTTTTTTCTTAGGTGGTTCGATGGCCGCCTGCTGTGCCTCACGTTTTGCCTCACGGATAATGTCATAATAAGTGAGATGATCGTGTATCATGTGATAGACCGTCTCCCAGTCGAAGCGGCCACCGATGTTGCAGTCATCCACATAGATGTCGGCATCGATCTTTCGCGTGTTGTGGCTGTGCTCATTGGTGTCGGCCCGCAAGGTCTCGTTGATGGCGCTGAACTCCACGCCCCGCTCACGGCACCATTCCACGGCCTCATCGAGCAGCCGGCCTTCCCTGACCGTCCACAGCACGAGTTTGTGACCATCTTCCATGAGTTTTCGCAATGTCTCAGTCGCATGAGGGATTTCCTCCCCTATTTTCGGGTACTTGTGCTCTACGACAGTCCCGTCAAAATCTATAGAAATAACCATAATTACAACAATTTGGGGCAAAGTTACGGAAAAACGAGTGAAATGAGAAAGAAAAGCTTGCTTTTATTTCCATTTCCGAGTGCTAAGTAACTTCGGCGTCAGCCAAAGTTACGGAAAAACGAGTGAAAAGCCAAATACATTTGGACTTTTCCGAGTACCAAGTAAGAATGAATTAAATCTACCTTTATTTTCGGACTTCAAAGCTTCGTGATGGATGGAGACGCCCCGATGTGACGTCTCTACGGGTTGAAACACGAAAAGCAAGGGCAGCTTCACAGCTGCCCTTGCACCCTATAAACAAATAACCTAAAAACTAATCTCTATATGCAGGATTCTGATATAATTTCTTTTCGTCGTTCGACATGATCATACCGTCGAGCTGACCCTGTGGGATAGGACGGAGGTAGTAACCGTCGGGGATGTCACGGGTGAAGGTCTGGAGATCTTTGTCGGTGTAGCCACTGCCGGCAATACGATATTTTGAGGCACGCTCTTTCCATGTCTGGGTGCGCACGAGGTCAAACCAGCGGTATCCCTCGCCCCAGAACTCACGGCTGCGCTCATCGAGGATGTAGTCGATTGTAATGGTAGCCGGTGTGGCGGCCAACATCTCAGCAGTGTGGTCCACTGTGACGGCGACGTTATCGTTCTGGCTGAAGGTCTGCTTACCTGCACGGGCGCGGAGCACGTCAACCAAACGCTTAGCCTCTGCGTTGTTGTTGAGTTTCACTGCAGCCTCTGCAGCGATGAGGTAGAGCTCAGAGAACTTGGCGATGTTCCAAGGACGCGGGCTGCCACCATTCACCTTTGAGCCAAGCCCACCGGCGTTGTCGGTGCGGTAGATACCGATCTTCCAGTTGATGGGATACTTCTTGCGGCTGATGTGGTTGACTGCGACGACGAAATCAGGACGGCCGGGAATCTCGCCGAAGCCCAATTTGCCGTCGGCGCCAGTGTAGTTGATATTGGCGTCCTCGCTTTCAGGCACCCAACTGAAGTAGACTTCGTTGGGACCCACTTGCATACCGTTGGCACCGAAGACATAAGGCTCGGTGTTGCCTGACTTCTGCCAGTTGGTGTGATAGCGCAAGGTGAAGGTTGCGTCGTAACGTGAGTCGATAGCCTTGACAGCATCTTCCCAGACACCACCTGCCATGAAGTTGTCAGCGATAGGAGCCATACGGGTCCAAGGACGGCCGAGAGCCTGCACAGCCTCACGCTGGATGGGGTTGATGACAGCCCCCGAAGCGGCCTTTGCAGTCATTTCGGTGTAGTTCCAGGTCTCCATCCAGTAAGCGAAGTTCTCGGGAGAGCCACCGCTACCCCAACCATAGCCGGCACCGCCGTTACCGAACTTCTCATCCTCGTCGTGATCAGCATAGAGCATGATTTCCGAGTTGCGGTCGTTGGTAGCCACATTCACATCGTAGAAAGTAGGCTGGAGCGCATACGGTCCAGGATTGTTGATGGCAGTCATAGCCATGTCATAAGCTTTCTGGAAGTAGCTGTTGGCCTGTCCGGCATCGCGAGTGCACTCAGGATAGGTAGGAATGTTCTTCGGGTTCTGGAGCCACCAAGCATAGGTCAGGTATGCCTTGGAGAGATACAGGCGTGCGAGGTTCTTCGTTGCCGTACCGGTGAGACGAGGATTCTCAGGCAGGTCAGCGACAGCCTTCTCCAGGTCGGAGAAGATGGCAGCATAGACCTCAGGAACGGTATTACGAACGGAGGTACGGACTGTGGAGGTATTGAACTTCAGAGGACCGGCACCCAGGTCAAGTGGCACGCCACCGTAGGTCTGTACCAGGATGAAGTAGTCGAAGCCACGGAAGAAATAAGCTTCAGCCAGCAACGAGGCATCCATGCCAGCCTCCGCACCATTCTCGATAATGCCACTGGCGGTGTTGATATTGGCGAAAGCAGTTCCCCAGCATCCACCGGCGATACTGTTGTTCGGCGTCATAGAACCCACGCCGGAGAGGTCGGCATCCTTGAAGTTACCGTCTGCCGACTGAGCGTAGGTATACTCGTCAGTACCCGTCTCCAAACTGTTCAGATAGTAACCGTTGCCATAGAAATAGCGCAGGTGAGCGTAGAGAGAGGTCAGACCACCCTCAATACCCGCTTTCGTGGTGAAGAATGTCGGGTCGAACTGGCTACGAGGCTGCTCGTCGAGCACGTCACTGCAGGAAGTCAAGGTAGTGGAGAGTCCACAGCAGACAAGACCCGCAGCAAGGATATATTTGATACTATTTGTTTTCATATCTCTTGTTTCTTAAATGATTCTTTAGAATGTAACGTTAATACCGAACAAGAAGTTGCGGGTAGAAGGCGTGTTGTAACCCACGATAGGCATTCTGTGCTTGCCAGTGTATCCGTCGATGCCGACAGCGGTGTTCTGAGTAGCATAGGAGTTGGTCTCAGGATCAAGTCCACTCTCGTTGTTGAACGGTGAGAAGAGCACGAATGGATTCTGAATTGTAGCGTAGAGGCGGAGACGGCTGATGCCGAGATCCTTCACAGCCTTCAGTTTGTCGAAGTTGTAACCGAGCGTGATGGCACGCACCTTCAGGTATCCAGCATCGAAATAACCGAGAGTGGAACCATATTTGGGATTGTCACCGCTCTGGATGCCACCGGGTTTCGGGTATTTGGCACCCGTGTTATCCTCAGTCCAGTAGTCCACGTCGAGCTGTCCACGACGGCCAGTCAGCATGTTGAGGTAACCATTGGCAGAGTGAATGGCAGAAATCAGCTTACCACCAATCTGGAAGGCACCGATCACGGTCAAGTCGAAGTTCTTGTAACCCACGGTTGTATTGAAGCCACCGATGAGGTCTGGCTCCATACTCATGATCTGACGGTCTTCAGCACCAATCTGACGGGTAGGAGCACCATTTGCATCGTAGTCGCCAGTATATTTCACCTTAATCATACCCAAGTTGCCACCTGGCTCGAGAATGGCGAAGTTGGTAGTCTTGGTAGTCGTTCCGTCTTTGTTCTCTATGGTAACGTCATATACGTCTTCTGCATTCCAAAGTCCTTCGTACTCATAGTCGTAGATCACGTCGATGGGATGGCCTGGGAACCAGCGGTTGCCCTCATCAGGAGCCGGTTTTCCGTTCTCGTCAAGAGCGCCAGTCAGTTTGGTCAGTTTGTTGCGGTTCGCATAGAGGTTGATTCCAGCCTCCCAGTTCCAACCGTTCTTGTTGTCGATGATGATACCGTTGAGGGTGAACTCGAATCCCTTGTTCTCGGTGTTACCGATATTACCCGTATAGCTGCTTACACCAGAGGTTGAAGGCAGAGAAACGTCGAGCAGGATATCGTTGGTCTTCTGAATGTAGTACTCGAAAGATCCATTCAGTCTGCCTCTGAACAATGAGAAGTCAAGACCACAGTTCCATGTCTTGGAGAACTCCCAGCCAAGTTCGGGGTTAGGCAGTGCATTCACATAGTAACCAGCATTGTAGGTGCTGCCGAAGTTATAGTTGCGCACGGCGAGTCCACCGAGTGTGGAATACGGGTTGATACTCTGGTTAGAGGTCTCACCGTAACCGATGCGGAGTTTGAGGTTGTCGACCCAAGTGATGGGCTCCATGAAACTCTCGCGGGAGATGTTCCAACCAGCGCTCACTGCGGGATAGGTATGCCACTGATGGCCCTTGGCCAGACGTGAGGAAGCATCAGAACGGAGGGCGACAGAAGCCATGTACTTATTATCATAGGAGTACATCACACGGCCCATCCATGAAATCAGACCGCTCTGCCAGTAGTTGTAACCCGTGAGGTTGGCCTGGCCAGTAGCCTTGTCGAGTGCATAGTACTGGAAATAGTCAGCTGGGATACCCTGTGCGCTGGCACCTGTTGACTCGTAGGTCGTCTGCTCGGCAGAGTACATGCCAACAATATTCAGGTTGTGCTTCTCAGCGAAGATGCGGTCGTAGGTCACGAGGTTCTCCACAGCCCAGTTGTAGGTCTGGTTCTCGGAAATGCCGCCGCCGTTGATGGCGTTCTGGTCCTTGTTGTTCACACCCGTACCGGTGAAGTTGCCGCTCTTTGAAGAACGGTAGTTCAAACCAATGTTGATGCGGTAGCTCAGTCCTTCTACCCACGGGCATTTCAACTCGCCGAAGAGGGTGTTGTAAGAACCGATACCCTTGTTCTCATTCAACCACACATTCTTGTCGCGCTTCACGGTTTCCTTGGTGACAACGCTCTGGTCGTCGGCAGGAAGAGAGACATAACGCTTCAGGTTGCCATTTTCGTCGTAGGGACTGGCCAAGGGGCTCTTGCTCAGCACACCATACATATCATTGACACCCTGGTTCTTGCGGTAGCTGTTGTTGGTGCTCAGACCAAAGCGGAACCACTTGCCGACCATTTGGTCGAAGTTACCGCGGATGGAGATACGGTCGTAACCCTCAGTTGGAACGACAGACTCATCATGGTAGTAACCAGCGCCGAAGCTGTAGCTACCTCCATTGGTACCACCGGCCACGCTCACGTCGTGGTTGTGGCTCACACCTGTCTGGTAGTAGAGATCCTGCCAGTCGGTGTTGGTGTTGTCATTCTCGTCGAGGGAGTTCTGGTAGAGACCAGCATACTTGCGGAACTCAGAGAATGTGGGTCCGTCCATCATGGGATACTTGTGAAATACCTTCTTGAAACTGACATATCCATTGTAGGACACCTTGGCGGGAGCGCCCTGATAACCCTTGGCTGTTGTGATGATGATCACACCGTTGGCACCACGGGAACCGTAGATAGCGGTAGCGGAGGCATCCTTCAGGATATCCATCGACTTGATGTCGGTGGGGTTGATATCAGAGAGCTGTCCCATGAAGGGGATACCGTCGAGAACGATCAGCGGGTCGTTGCTGGCACTCAGAGAGCGCTGACCACGGATACGGATCTGCATTTCCTCGCCTGGTTTGGAAGATGTCTGTGTCATGAGCACACCAGCCACACGACCCTGGAGAGCCTGTGCGGCATTGGTAGCAGCGATCTGGTTGAGTTTTTCACCATTGACGTTAGCCACCGAACCAGTGACGGCCTCACGGCGTTGTGTACCGTAACCGATGACCACCACCTCATTGAGGTTGCCGCCCTCGGCCTCAAGAACGATGTTAAGGTTGGACTGATTTCCCACCTTCACTTCTTGCGTGACATAACCCACGTAGGAGACGACCAAGGTAGCTCCCGGTTTGACGTCGATGGTGAAGTTGCCGTCGAAGTCGGTGATCACACCATTCGACGTGCCCTTCTCCAAGACGGTGGCACCGATGAGTTCTCCCTCGGAGTCGCTCACCCTACCTGTCACTTTCTTGCTTTGCTGCACTTCACTCACGGCATTGGAATCCGGAGCAGCCATGGCAGCCTGTGGTGTGGCCAGCCCAAAGAATGAGCAGAGCCCCACGAAACATACTGTTTTTCTCAAGTCTACATGCATAGCATTTTTTTTTAGTTGATAGTAATTATAGAGTATAAAATTCAGATTCAGTTTTCAAATTTGGTGCTGGCACTATATATTATAGGTTAATATGACCGGATTTTCATTTTAGTTTCATGCCGCAAAGGTAAATTAAAAAATGTAACATCAGATTAAAGATTGTTCCAAGGCTTTTAGAAATTGTTTCATGCATGAAAAAAGGGCCAGACAGTGTCTGAAACCCTTATGATTCCTTGTTTTTGAAGCTCTCTGCATACTCGGTTGGAGTCATGCCGTAATGTTTTTTGAACACGGTGGAGAAGTAGGTTTGGTTGTTGAAACCGACGGAGAAAGCCACCTGTGCGATATTGACCTTACCCTCCTGTATCAGTCGTGCCGCCTGCTGCAGGCGATGGTTGCGGATGAACTCACCGGCCGAGATGCCTGTGATCTCCTTCATCTTCCGGTGCAACTGCGTGCGGCTCATGCCCACTTCCTCGGTCAGCATGTCGACATTGAAATCAGGGTCGGTGAGGTGCTTGTTGAGCGCTTTCATGATACGTTCCATCAGCACGTCGTTGTTGCCTTTCACCTCCACGTTCGACACCTTGTCTTTCTGTTGCTGCGCTCCTGTGAATTTACCACGCAAGCGTCTGACGTTGTCGACGAGGTTGTCGACGAGGATATGCAATTCCTCCATGTTGAAAGGTTTCGCCAGATATGCGTCGGCGCCTTTCCGGAGTCCTTCGAGCCTGTCGCTCACCTCGGTCTTCGAGGTCAGAAGGATGACTGGAATGTCGCTGATGTTGGGGTTGGCCTTCAGTTGGCGGAGCATGGTGATACCATCCATCTCCGGCATCATGACATCGCTGATCACGAGGTCGTACTTGTCACCGGTGAGCAGCACCTTGAGTGCTTCCCTGCCGTTGGCGACGGTATCGATCCTGTACCAGTCGCCCAACTCGTTCTTGATGTATTGTGCCACCTCTTGATCGTCGTCGACCACGAGCAGGCGGAAGTTGCGCGAGGCTTGTCTGCGCGACTGTCTCTCCTTGTTCGCCTTCTCGTCCTCGATCTCCTCGGGTTTGAGGTGCGCGTTGCCCAACGGGATGCTCACGTCGAGACAAGCTCCCCGCTGAGCGTCTGGGCGGTTGTAGGCTTTGATCTTCCCGCCATGCATCTGCACGATGGCCCGGCTGAGGTTGAGCCCGATGCCCGTTCCCTCGATATGCAGGTCGGTGCTGTTGTTGCCTTGGTAGAAGCGTTCGAAGAGGCGTTCCGTATTGTCTTCCTTGAATCCGATGCCGGTATCCAGCACCTTGATGACGGCTTGGTGCTCGTCTTGGGAGAGCACCACTCTCACCTCTCCGCCATCGAAGGTGTACTTGAAGGCATTGGAGAGCAGGTTGCTGATCACCTTATCAAACTGTATGCGGTCAATCCACGCCATCACCCTGTCATTGTCGTGCTCGAAGGTGAAACGGATGTTGCGCTGTTGGGCGTTGTAGTGGTAGAGCGAGCATATACCCGAGATGAAACCGACGAGGTTGGTCTCGGTGCAGTGCAGGTGCATCTGCTTCTTGTCGATCTTGCGCTCGTCGAGGATCTGGTTGACAAGCAGCAACAAGCGCTGTGCGTTGCGGTCGATGGTGTCAAGGTCGGAGATACTCTCCTGGTCTGTGAGGCGCGCCTTGAGCTTGTTGAGGGGTCCCATGATCAGGGTAAGAGGTGAACGGATGTCGTGAGTGGCATTGATGAGGAAGCGCATTTTCTGCTCATCGAGGTCGGCCCTCCGCTTGCGCTCCATGTAATATGCAGCCAATACCACGGCACCCACAGCCAGGAGAGCGTAGAGTAGGTAAGCCCAGGTGGAAGCATACCATGGAGCTTCCACCACGACAGTGATGGTAAAGGGCTGGAGGCCTTCCTCTTCCTGGTCTTGCAATCTCACTCCGATCACATATTTGCCAGGGGGCATTCGATTGAAGGAGATGTTATTGACACCCTCAGCCAGAGGAATCCACGCACCCTTGTTCAACCGATACTCGAATACGATGTTGTCGGTATTCTGGAAATCGAGGAGCGAGAACTCCATCGAGAAGGTGTTCTGGTCATAAGGTATCTCGAAACGGTCCTGCTGCACGCCCACGGGTTTCCCGTCGACGATGAAATGCGTCAGATGGATGTTGCGGCCCTTTTTCCCCACGTTCCCTTTCAGGTCATCGGGATAGAACGACACGATGCCCTCATTCGAACCATAAAACACCCTGTCGTCGTCGGCATGCACTGCGGCACCGAGGATAAACTCCCTCATCTCCAGTCCGTTGCCATGCAGGTAGTTGACCATGCGGTCCTTATGGGCATCGTATTGCCAGATGCCGTTGGCCGTACTCATCCACAGATTGCCTGAGCGCGAAGAGAGGATGGTGTAGACAGGGATGTTCCCGATCTCCTCGCTGCCCGGATAGGGCTTCACGGTGTTCGACTCCCGGTCATAGCAGTAGAGACCGCTCTCCGTCCCGATAAGGATCTGCCCCTCACGCTGCTCATGAAGCGAGAAGCATTTCATATCCTTGAGCTGCACATCCCATCCGAAGATGCGGAAACTGCGGTCGGCGGGATTCATCACGCACAGGCCGCTCATCGTGGCCACCCAGAGCAGGCCGCGGCTGTCGACCAGCATGGCTTTCACCCAGTCATTGCTCAGCTTGCCTTTCTTGGGGTCGTTCTGATACATGCTCAACTGATACGACTCGCCGCTCTCGGTATTGAATACGCAGATGCCTTTGCCGTAGTTGCAGATATAGAGGATGCCGTCGCCGTCATCCGTCATGCAGTTGATGCCCCAGCCATCGACTTTCAGCCGGGGCGCGCTGACACCTGTCACTGGGTTGTAACTGTAGAGCGTGTTCTCGCTCCCCACCCAGTAATGCCCGTTTTTGTCGCGGTAGATGCAGTTGGCTCCTGCAGGTGAGGCGGGAGCCGGGGAGATGCGGCCGTTCTTGTCAAACTGGTAGATGCCGCTTTTCTGCACGGTGCACCACACGCTGCCGTCATCACCCGGCGCCACACTCGACACGCCGCTGCCCAGGATGATGTTCTGCGCCGAGAAGCGCCAGGTATTGAAGATCTCCCGGCTCTGGCTGATCTTCATCAGTCCCTTCTTGTAACAGCTCACCCAGAGGTTGTGACTCTTGTCCTCGAAGATATAGTTGACGTTGGCCGACCCCAGTCCGTAGCGGTTTTCCTCGACTTTCCGCAGGGCTTTGCTGCCTTTCGGAATGACATAGAGACCATTGCCCGAAGTACCGATATAGATATTGCCGTTGTGATCGATGAGGGCAGATCGGATAGACCCTTTGCCTTCGAGTTCTTTCAGGTCGTAACCGGCATCGGCCATTAGCCCGGTGGCATAGTCATATCTCAGGATGCCATAAAGGCACACAGCCAGGAACCCTTTCTTGTCGGTGCGGAGGAATGTCGCCACCGGGCCATAGGGCGAAGTGAAATCCTTGGTGGCTGTGGGATGCAGGTTGCTGACCTTGATTTTCGTGAGTCTCGACGTCTGCGTCCCTTTCCAGAGGGAATGCTGGTCGTCCTCGAAACCCACCATGAAGAAGTCATTCCCGTCGTTGGCCGACAGCATCTTCTCCGCCGTGATGACATCTTTTCCTGCCCGGATGGCAAAAAGTCCGTAGCCGGCCGTACCGACGAGGATATTCCCGTCGGTATCCTCGAAGATGCATTCCACCCTCGTTCTCAGATGATTGGGGAAATGATAGCGTACGAAGCAGTTGCGTTGGTAATCGAAACGGCTCAATCCCTTGGACCCGCCGACCCACAACCGGTGCCGGCTGTCGACCAAGAGCCGGGCCACATCATTGTCCTGCAACGATGTGGAATCATTCTTGTCGTTGAAGAACTGCGTGAAGCGGTAACCGTCATACTGGTTGAGTCCATACTGCGTGCTCACCCACAGATAGCCGAAATGGTCCTGCACGACAAAATCGACCATGCTGCTCGACAAGGTACCAGCGGTGTACAGTCTCCCCTCCACGGCCTTCAAGGGCATGGCGGTGAGGAGAGCGCCGCAAAGTGTGCAAACGATAAGATAGAAACGTCTCATTACCACGAATTTCATGTTCTCTGATCAACACAAGTCATTCTCTTTCAAGCAGAAAGAGGAGATGAGAGGAATGCCTCACTCCTGACGTCTCGGCGACTCGTCGCCATGGAGATAGGAGGGGCGGTATCCACCGCAGTCGACCACCACTTTCTCGAACACGATGCCCGGGTCGAGGGGTTCTATGCGGAGCGTGTGTTTCCCGGCACCTGCTTTCACAGGCACTTTGGTCTCCACCACGCGGCGGGCCACTGTGGGATAGTAGATGCTGTAGATATTCTCTGGACTCTCATTCAGTTTGGCGTTGAAATTGATGTCGACAGGTTGCCCGTCGTCAAGCGTCACACGGTAGCAGAGTCCTCCCTTGTTGAGGAAATCGAGCGTCGATTTCACCACGACGAGCACCTCCTTCACCTCCGACGACGTGTCGAAACGGTAGGTCAGCGACGCACCGTCCACCGCTTTGTCGTAAGGATAGACGGAGAGGCCGCTCAGGGTGCGCCCCATGAACGGGATGACCTGCCATGCCGCTCTGGCAGCATCCGTGCGCTGGTAGTAGTGCTCGGCCTCCATGGCCACCATACCGTTTCGCTCGCTGAAGACGTTGAACCCTTCCTTCACCTCAAGCCGCTTCACCCTCGGCATCACGTCGCGGGGACCGAAGTCATCGTTCCACGACCGGTAGCCGATATGCTTCTGGGTCATCATGCCGTTCCACTTGCCTCCTGCGATGTCGTGGTTATAGGCTGCGCAGAGGATGGAGTCGCGGCGGAATGCTTGCTCCACCTTGTCTGCCCACAGATTGGCATCGGGGTTTCCTTGTTGGTAGAGGGCCTGGTTCATGGCCTGTGCGTAATACATCTGGTAGACATTGGCCATGGCCTGGACAGGGAAGAGGATGATCTGCTGATAGGCATCCCGGTATTCGGGTTTCAAGGTGGCATACTGGCGCAGGGCCTCGGTCTCCAACTGGTTGTAGTCGGCCACGACCTTGGCCCATTCTCCGGTTTCCAGGTTATAGGTATGGCTGTCGAGCATCTCAGCGGTGATGCGCCCGTTGTACTTGCACACCAGATTGAGGATGCGGGCGGCCTCCGCAGCCTGGTCTGCTCCGAACGCCTCACGACAGAAACTGAGGGTGTGGCTAGGAATGGTCTCCCCGCCCTTCCATGCCATGTCCATGAAGAGTTGGATGGGATACTCCATGGGTTTCAGATCACCCACATTGAGCACCCAGATGCGGTCGATGCCATACTGCAGGGCGAGGTTGAGCTGTTCCCACATGTTCTGGATAGGAGTCACGTTGAGCCATTTCGAGTTGCGGGGGGCTCCCACGTAGTCCACGTGGTAGTAGAGGCCCCACCCGCCTTTGTGGGCACGCTCCTTGGCATTGGGCACACGGCGTACGTTACCCCAGTTGTCATCACAGAGCAGGATCGTGACATCATCAGGCACACGCATGCCCTTGTCGTAATAATCCATTACTTCTTTATATAGGGCCCAGACCTGAGGCGTCTCCTTGGCCGGGCGGCCGGTCACCTCGCGGATGATCTTGCGCTGGTTGTTGACCACATCGAGCAACAGCCGGGTGTCGGCCTCCTCGCTCATGGCTTCGTCGCCGTCACCCCGCATACCGATGGTGACGATATCCTCGGTGCCTTTCATCCGCTCGATGCCCTCGCGGAAGAATTGGTCGAGCACTTTCTTGTTGGTATGATAATTCCAGGCTCCGTATTCTTTTCTGTGTCGTGCCCACTCCTGATGGTTGCGCGCCATCGGCTCATGGTGCGACGTTCCGATGATCACGCCCATCTCGTCGGCGGTCTTCGAGTTGAGCGGGTCGTCGGCATAGAATGCCCAACTCCACATGGCTGGCCATAGGAAATTGCCCTTCATGCGGAGTATCAGCTCAAAGACCTTCGCATAGAACTCATGACCTCCATATCCGGTGCCAAACGTGTTTTTCACCCATGAGGTGAGGCAGGGGGCCTCGTCATTGAGGAAAAGACCACGGTAGCGCACGGCGGGCTCGCCGTCGGTATAAGATCCCTGGGCCATTCCGATCCGCTCATGCCTGACCACGGGCACGTCGGCCCAATAATACCAAGGCGACACGCCGATCTGACGGGATATCTCATAGATGCCATAGATGGCACCCCGCTTGTCACTTCCGGTGACCGACACGCCTTGCTGCCCGACGTTGATGATGAATCTCTCGCGGGCCTTCATCTTCGGGTCCACAGTCACGGTGATGCGGGCTGCCTCACGATTGTCGGTCAATGAGCACTCGGCTCCACAAACCTTGTGTAGGTCCATGCAGAGGTCTTTGGCGGCCCGCAGCACACCTTTGTCGGCACTTTTGTCGACGAAGATGCCGATTTTACCACCTTCATTGAGCCACAACCCGTGGCCCTCGAAATTGACGAAGCTTTCGGCGGCCTCTACTCCCATGGCGAGGAAGGGTACGACGACAAACAACAGGAATCTCAGTTTTGCTTTCATAAACGATCACAGATTATCGGAGTTGTAAAAATTAAGTTAACAATGCAAAATTAGCGTTTTTCCACGCATTTATAAAATAGTTCCAAAAAAAATTGTTCCAATGAAACAAAATCAAAAGCAATGGAGACTATTTTCTGAAACATATTCATCACTGCGTCATCTTGTGCGGAAATGCGCAATTCGTAATTTGGCACCTTCCTGGCTTATTCGTATCTTTGCATGGATATGTGCGAAAAAGAGCTTTTGACGACCGTCTGATCAAAGACATCATCGACGATGTGATCAAAACTTCGGATAATATGGTCTAAATCTTTTCAAAAACTCGGTTATATCAAAAAAATTCTGTATATTTGCACATCAAATGAAGGAAGGCCCGCCTCTATCTTCACGGATTGGAAAAGCAACCCCACACTACGAATATGGAATCCATCAGAATCAACATCAACAAGCAATTGGGTCGCGAAGGCCTGGTACCCGTGATCACGTATCCTGCGGAATCGTCGTATGACTTCAGACTACGCAGTTGCAAGGAGGACATGGGCAACCTCACCACCACCAAAGCCTACCACATCTGCATCTACCCTGATGGCAGCAACATGCAGGTGTCGCTGCTCAAAGGTATTGACGACGGATTCATCGAGTATTCCGTACTCACCGACCTCCATCACCAGACCATCGACGGACGGAAACTGATGGAGGCTCTGAGCGACCTGGAGTCTGCTTACTCCGCCGTGGCTGGCACAGCCAAACCGATTGAGAACAAAGCTTTCCAAGATGCTGTGGCCAAGGTGCACAAGAAACTGGTGGCCGAGGCGTCGCCGGGATACCCCCTTCCCCTCCCCGTCTGCAAGACGAAGGAAGACAACGTGCTGACGTACTACATGAACTACAAGACGGAGGGCGAGATCCTCACGCTGATCAAATATCCCGACCAGGAGTTCTTCAAACAGACCACCAACATCTATCTGGTCGACGAGAACGTTCACCCTGGCCATCCGCAAGCCTGCAAGCACATCCACTCCCTCGTGTTGCGTACCTTCAAGATCAAGTCGCCCGACGGTTATGAGTACGGACAAGTGAAAGAGGGCGAGACCACCCGCATCAGCCTGAAGGGGAAAGAGGGCATGCTGCCCATGACCATCGACGTGAAAGGCGACGTGACAAAACCGACGGCTTACGGCTACTACGACACCGCCACCAGCACCATCCGCGTCGATGAGCGCACCATCAAGTTCTATTACGAACTGAAGTTCATCGTGAAATACAACGACCGCCGCCTGCGCAGCTGCATCATCCGCTACAACGGCGAGCAGGTGATGCCCGACAGCAATGGCTGCTACCTCATCAAGGTTTATGAGGATAAAGTCAATGATGCGGGATATATCCACTTCACGGGCGAGAACCTGAAAGACGCTCGCATACAGGTCACACCGGGCATCGTCAAGCAACAGGAGTATGTCTTCAACCCTGAGCCCATGCACGACATGACACGCATCACCCTCGACTTCGGCGATGGACGACCCATCGAGGCCCGTGTCGATGTCGGCACCAACGACCGCCTTTTCCATCAGTTGAACCAGGGCAAGGTGAAAGGCTATCGAGTGAAGAAGGAGGGCGACGACTTCAAGATGTTCATTCCACGCAAACTGACCGCCTCGTCGAAAAACATCCTCCGCTTCATGAAATTCGTCGCTATGGTGGTGTTCACCTTGGCCGCATACGCCTTAGCCTCTTGGCTCTTCACCCAGCACTGGCCCTGGCCTATCGAGCGCCATGCACCCGTCACCCAACAGGTGAGTCAAGACAAGATGGTCAATGAGCGGGGTGAGGTGACTTCCGTGCCGGATGACGAGCAAGCCAGCGGTCTGATCACCGACCAGACCGACCAGGTGACCCTTGAGAACAAGGATTTCGCCTATCTGCAGAACAACAACTTGTGGCGTAGGGACTCCATTCGCAGCAACAAATACCAAGATGTGATCAACACCATTTTCAACGGACGGCTGAGTGAGATCAAGATGAAGGGATACAACGCCAAGGTGATCTCCAATGAATGGTGGGAGCAAGTGTGGCGCAACGTCATTGTGCCCAACAATATCCACAGCGATGCGGCCAGGGAGGTGTTCCAACAGGTCATCACCCCCGACCACAACAGCCTCGATGTGCAAATGCTCTATGAGGAACTGTCCAAGCGCCTCATGCCTACCGGCGACGCTATCAGGCAGAGCAATGGGGTCAACAATACAGGAGCGAGCACCTTCCCGAAAGCGGTTCAAGGAACGACCGCCCCACGACCCGCACAAGGAACAGGAACACCCAAGGCGGCACAAGGGTCTGGCGCGCCCAATTCGGCACAAGGAGCGAACAGCCTGCCATGAGTACTGACAACAGACACAAATGATTAAATATTGAGATTATGTTTAACACAATTATCGGTTTGGCGGCATTCGCTGCCATCGCTTTGATCGGCTGGGCTATTGCTGAAATCAAGGGCAAAGCCTGTGGTTATGAGAAAAACCAAATGGAAAAAGACGTGGATGAACAGCAGGCGCAGTTTCTTCACAAAAACGGCTTCCATGAACTGAGCATCAAGGATGTCATCAAAAGCATCAGCACCAAAGGTTTCAAGACAACATAGGCTTGTACCTTGTGCCTTGCTGGCACTATGAGTTTTTTACCCCACCCCTCCCCCTCCCCATCATGGGGAGGGGAGTTTTTTTGAGGGGCCGATACTTTGTTCGGGCGGATTTTGTTCGGGCGGATTTTGTTCGGGCGGATTTTGTTCTCAGTTCATCGGGATTTGTAATCCCGATGCCTTGAGTATAAGGATTTATAATCCGATAAAGCGCATTACAAATGCTGATAATCATTGCGGCCGGATTACAAATCCGCCCGAACAAAACAAAACCCCGAACAAAACAAAAGCCCGAACAAAACAAAAGCCCGAACAAAGGGTGCTAGTTCATCGGGATTTGTCGCTCGGCACCCAAAGGGTGACGCTTGGCTTATCCAAGAATCCCGATGCCTTGAGTATAAGGATTTATAATCCGATAAAAGCCCTAGTTCTTTAGTTCATCGGGATTTGCAATCCCGATGCCCTGAGTATAAGGATTTATAATCCGATAAAAGCGCATTACAAATGCTGATAATCATTGCGGCCGGATTACAAATCCGCCCGAACAAAACAAAACCCCGAAAAAGGGATTTGAAATCCGCCCCCTAGTTCATCGGGATTTGTCGCTCGGCACTCAAAGGGTGACGCTTGGCTTGTCCAAGAATCCCGATGCCCTGGGTATAAGGATTTATAATCCGATAAAAGCGCATGGCAGATCCGATACTCACAGTATCGGGATTCTTTTCCGGGTATGAGAGTGTTGGACTGCTCTTCTCAAACTTGCCAAGGCTGCATCCGCATCCGCCTTGTACTTGTTTTCTGCCTCCGGCAAGGTGATGGAAAACCACTGCGCCGTGATATCGCAAACCAGAAAAGTGCGAGCCAGGTCCAACCACCAGCCGACGACATGCCGGTGAGTGACGACATGCCGGTGAGTGACTACATGCCTCCAACCGACGACATGCCTCTGGCCGATGACATGCCGGCGGGTGATAACCGTCTTGAGACGGGCAAAGCTGTTCTGCCAAAACAGATCCATCATCGGTTGGTCTGCTTCTATGAGCGGGATGCGGTCACACCTCTCCTCCTGGTGCTCATCCTTCGCCGCATGATAAGCCGTGAGCATCGCGACCTGACGCATGACCTCCCTTTTCATGTCATGGTTCACCCTATCCCACATGCTCAGTCCCTCCGTTGTCTTGGTTTCCACTGATTCCGGCTTCCTCCAATTCCTCAGCGGTGAGTGTCTTCTGTCCGATGTAGCGGGTCTGGTTCTCAAGGGCTGTCAACCGCTCGGCTATTGACGAGACGAGCTGCACCAGACCGGTGGCACCTATGGTCTCCGCCCAGAGCACGTCAAGGCCCTTGTAGGAATCGTAGGCATTGGTGGTGCTCCACTGCCGGAGCCTCCACATCGGATAACTGCCGGCATCGGAACTGCCCTCAGGGGTGATGGCGACGGTGTTCTCGAAATTGCCGGGCTGCTTCGACGTGATGATGAGGTATTTCGATGCGCCCGAAGCGTAGAGTGTGAAACTGCCGGGTTGATAGGCAGCCACTGGAATGCTCCTGTTGACATATCCTGCTGCGGCGCACATGCTGGTGATGATGCTCTGCACGTCCTCCAGGGATGTGGCGCCGGTGAAGTCGAAGACCACCTGCTCGTCAGCGTTGAAGACAAGCGCCTGTCTCCCGTTCTCCGGCAAGACGCCTGCGAAGGCCGTGTTGAGCTGCACGGCGAGTTTGGTGGCCCTGCCCGCCTGTGTGCATTCGTAGGTCTTTCCATCGGTGGTGTTGCGGTATTTGTAGCCGACGGCGGGATTGTCGGGAGCCTCTGCGAGCGATGGGACGTCCTCATCCGTGCCGTTGAGGATATCGGTGAGGGTGCCCACGCTGTCGGAGATGTTTTCGACACTGCCGGAGATCCGCTGGATGTCGCTGCGCATTTCGCCGATGGTATCGATGAGTTCGGTGTCGGCCGAAGACGAGGCTGTCTGCGAGGATCCGTCATCCGGCAACGTGAATCCAAGTGGTCCGGGATAATTGGAATGGAAGTCGCTCACCTCCACCTCGCCCGGATAAGCCGATGCGCCGCCCACGAGATAGTAGTTGGTGGCGGAAGACCGGGTCGACAAGACCGTCGTCCCCGTGAGCACCACTTTGTAGCAGGGACTGCCCTTCTCGATGAAGTACCCGTTGCGGATATTGACGGTGCAGTCTTCAAACGCCCAACTCGACCTTTTCACCAGCACGGCATAGTTGCTGTTGTTCCAATTGAGCGCACTGATGAACTTATCGAATTTCTTGATAAATGCACATCTGCTGAACCTGATCCAGCACCGCCCAGCGGAGTAGTTGTCGCCCCTGACGATCGAGCCGCCGCCTGCAAACGTGCAGTTCTCGAAATACACGTTGTGCGTCGTGCCCGTGACCGGCGCGTTGTTGGTGCTCCCGCCATGGAAGGTGATGAGCACCTCGGTGTAGGGATCGGGGGCCTCAAAGGAAGAGTTGCGCACTGTCACCTCGTTGGTATAGCATCCGCCGTAGAAGAGATGCATGCCGCTGCCGATATAAGGGGCCATCTCCAGGTGCACGTCTTCGTAGGTGGAATGCGTCAGTCCGAAACCGTTGTTGACCACGCCGGTGGCCCTGACATGCTCGATGGTGAAACGGGTGCCCCGTGAAAAACTGATCGGTCCGCCGATGTTGGTGCAGCGGATGTCGGAGATCAGCACGTCCGACGTGGCGTCCACACCCGAAGCGATGGCCACGGTATTGCTCGACGAGGAAGAGAATCGGGAGTTGCTGCCGGTGGGACAGTTGCCGTCGCGGTCTTTGAGTGCGGCGAAGGCAACCGACTTGATGGAGACTTCCTTGGCGTTGTTGAGCTGGAAGACCACGATGGAACCCGTGTTCTTGTCGTGCGGCGGCACCCTCTTCGGCGGCCATCCCTGTCCGGGGAGTCTGGGGAAAAGCACCGCTCCGTTGCCGGCGACGGTGGTTCCGCTGGTGACTTTGAACATGACGCTGTTGCCCGAGGTGGTGAAGCCTCCGCTACTGTTTCCCTTGAAATAATAGATCCTGCCCGGAGCGAGCCTCGCCACCTTACCCGCGCCCTTGTTGGCGTTGAACCAATCTGAGAGGGCCTGCCCGTCGTCGGTCATGGTGTCGTCGATGTCAACGAGTCCCTCGCCGGTTCTCAACACATAGGTCTTGCGCACGGCCAGTCCGTAATTGTCGTTGGGGTCGAGCGTGCCTTTCTCCGCCACGGTGAGTTCACGGATGTCGGAGAACACGGTGTCGGTGCGTGGCTGTCCGGTGGCTGGGTCGTTCCATGTGGCGGCGTTGGCCCACCGGTCATAATACTTCCCGTTGGCCAGCAGCAGGAATTTGCCATGCGCCGAGGAGTATACCACGTCCTTCGAGGTGTAGTCGAGCGACTTGCCGGAATAGTCCTCCGTCAGGCCATACTGATAGTAGATGCGCTCCGCCGGCGCATAGACCTCGATGCCCGACTCCGCAGCCTCGATGCTGACATTCTCGTCGATGGTGCCGCCGAAACAGGCCATCGGCCAGTCGTAGTAGGCGATGCCGTCGCCCTTGGCACCGTAGTGCTCGGGGTATTGCGGGTCGGCGGTGTAGTCGTAGTCGGCGGTTGGAATGTCGGAAGAATCGGGATTTTCGGTGGGGGTGGAATAGCCGGAGTTATCGGTGGGGATGGTTGATGATGCCGTGGGCACGAGATTGCCTTTCTTCGGCGACCAGTGCAGCAGGGTGAGCAGGGTGTCGGAAGTGAGGTAGAAGAAATCACCAAACCGGTCGATATCGTCAGAAGCGAGCCCTGTGGGTTTGTCGTTCCACGACTGATAATAGGTATAGGTGTCTGTTGCATGGATGTACTCGCTGTCAGACACTTGCAGAAGAAGCACTTTCCGGCTGTTGTCCCAGGCATAGCCATAGGTAGCAGTAGCCGACTTGACTGCAAGAGAGACCGTCTCGACCCTTGGCGCCTCGTCAAGGATCTGCGACAGCCGGATGACTTTCGGACGATTGTCCTCATTGGCGTTGGAGAGGAGTTCCTCCAAACTGCTGATGCGCTGGTCGAAACCATTGATGCGCTGGCCGAAGCCATTGACGAGGTCCTGGGCCACGTCACTCGCATCGAGATTGAACGACAGCGACAAACCGGTGGTGACGGCGGAGTTCTCCCATTTTCCTTCCGTTTTACATACCCACAACTGGGGTCTCTCGGAAAGGCCCACCAGGGCCCAGTCTCCTTTCCGGGGTGCCGGGACGGCCTTGGCCAATTCTTCAGAGGATGCGAACAGTCCCCGGTCGTGTCCTTGGAGGTGGCGGTATTCCAGCCGTCCCTCCACTTTCACATCGCGCTTGAACAATGCGGGCTGCTGGAAAACGGACCGCCCGCCTACTCTCAGGTCACCTTTGAGGTCGATATCTCTTGAATGAGGATGGTGATGGTGATGATGATGTCGGTTACACATGGATTCAATCATTTGAATTATTACAACAAACTGACAAGTTTTGTGATCAAGAAATCATAAAGTCTAAGAGGGATCTCCATTCCCCCATGCCGGAGGCAGGGAATGGGAACATACTGGGCCATGTCGAGGGTCACGCCTCGTCCGGCCGTCGAAGCATAGAGTTCAACCACCATGCCCTGGGGTTGCCGGCAGATCACGGCCACGGGTCTGGATGGGTTGCCTCTCAGCCCTGCGTAAGGCGAGGACTGCCATCGGTAGTCGGGATGGGATTCGTCGATGATCCGGGCCGGCCGGTGCCAGTCGGTGAGTCTCACGGAGAGCAGCCTCAGGAAATCGTCGGGCAGGGGCAGGACGGCCATTCCCTTCCCTGGCGCTTCCGGCCACACCAACCTGCGATGTACCGGAATGCCCGGGGAAAGGAGTTCGGGAGGGGCTTCCTCCATGACCGTCCTCGCCGCAGGTTCTATGTTGGCCATGATCTGTTGGTCGATGGTGAGGTTGCCGTCGTCGCCGAGGTCGATGAGCGGCCGTTCGCAGGCATTATAGCCCGCATGGATGCGGGTATCGCGCAGGATGTCGTGGATGGTGTAAAACATACCGGATCAGTTTTGGATCACCACCACCACGCCGTGCTCGAGGGCCGCCTCCTCGATCTGGGCTCTCGTGCGCAGTTTGGTGCGCGACACGTCCCATTGCTCTGCCACATAGTCCTTGGCATCAGCGAGGGAATAGAATCGCATTTCCTTGGGCTTGCCGTTGTCCGCTTCGGATGATCCGCCCTTCACGCCGGCCGTAACCGGTTGCTGCGAAGGTGTTGCCTCCAATTGGATCAGCCGTCCGAAGTAGTGGTGCTTCTCGATGGCCTCTTGGAGTCGCACATCGCTGGTGGAGAACGACGACCCCCCGAGCGTATGAGGGATGAAAGCCACATGAGCATGTCCGTCGGCCAGCCTCACATTGAAACTGACCGCAGTGGGTGAGGTATAGGTTTTGAGCATTTTCTTGGGGGGGTAAAAGGGGTTCTGAAGAAGCCTGGCCCGCTGCAACCGGACCAGGCAAAGTCGTCAATCAGATACTGGCTCAGGATGCCTTGGCCAGTTGCAGACGGGCGTGGGCCTTCGCATAGCGCAGGTAGAGGCAACTGATTTCCTGGATCACCACGGCGTCGGTGTTGCGCACACCTGCCTTCTTCAGGTCAAGGATGTTGCGGCTCCAACTCAGGTGCGTCTTCTTGGTGAGGAATTCCGGGTCGAGGGCGAAGGCACAGTCGGCCATGCCGTTGAGGTCGAAGAGTTCGTCGTGCATGGCCAGGATCTCACCGAAGTCCGTCTCCCACGACTTGAACTTGAGGTTCCAGATCTCCACGGTGTCCTTGAGACGGAACTTGTCGCTGTCGATCTTCGACAAGGCAGCGAGGAAATCCGATCCGCAAAGCAGCACCTTGCGCTTGTTGCCGATCCCTGTCCCGACGAAGAGGTCCTTGGAGATGTCTACCAGGTCATCGTCCGTGATGACCGCAGCTTGTTTCGCGGCGTTCCATGTGCCGACCTCGATGTCCTTTCCGGCCTGCCACCAGATGCCCTTGGTGAACCATTGCGACATGCCGTCCTTCACCGAGTGGTTGATGACATTCATGTCGCCGAAGAGGAAGGAATTCTCCATGGCCAGGCGCATGTCGTAGATACTGTCCTCCTCAAGGTCAGAGAAGCCCCAGTTGACTTCTTTGGCCGCGATCTTGTCGAGGGTCGACTGCTCGATCTGCGCCATGAAGTTCTGGCAATACTGCAGTTCCGACGACGGCAGGTTGTTGAAGCGGCCCGTCTGCACGTCAAGTTCGCCACACGACTTGCCCATACGGATCAGCACGGTACCGGCTTCGATGGCTGGCACGCCGATGGGCTGTCCGCTGACCATCGTGCCATTGACGGCATAGACGATAGGATTGCCCTCCGAGGTCTTGCCGCAGACGCAGAGCACCAGGTCGGGGGTCTTGGGATCCGAGGCGTTGTAACGGCCGCCCTTGTGATTGAAGACTGCCTTGACACCCACCACGCGGATCGTGTCGTCGAGCGTGAACATGTCGGGGTCGGCTACCTTGATGGCTGTAGAGACTCCGGTGGAGGCTGCGAGATCCTGTGCGAGGGTGGTCTTCACCGGACGGGTGCCCACGCTGTAATACTTCACCTCAAACGAACTGGCCTTCTGCGCCGTGGCATAGCGCGAGATCTGGTCGATGGGGGTCGCCATCGGACGGATTTTGGTGATGCGCTCGTCGATGTCCTTCTGATACATGTCGCAGTCCTGTCGTCCGAGCGTCTCCGTGGCGATGCCGTCGGGATTGGCGGGATAGAGCGCACCGGCCCCGGCCGTGGTATGGGGCTCGGTGGTCCCTTTGTAGAGTTCGGCGCCGCCGGTCGTCTTTCCGCCGTCAGGCATTGAGGTGGCAGCTGCCATCAGTACTCCGTTGTCGACTCCAGCGGCCAGAGCCACTCCTTGCAGGAGGAGTTCGGGGAGTCGCTGCATCATTGCTTTTGCTTTTCTCATGGTGTTAAGTGTTAATGAAAAAATGGGTTATCTTGAATACGCTTGCAAAGATAGCATGAGAAAAGCCGGAGAGGATGTCATTTTCGTACCGCCGTAAAAAAAAGTCCCCGCAACGAAGCAGCGTCACTGCCCCCGTTGCGGGAACCCATATTCATCCGGCGCAGCCGGAATCAATCTTCAATTGTCAATCTTCAATTTTCAATTGTTAAGAATGATATTGACGATAGCCATGATGTCCGACACATTGATATTGCCGTCCTCATTGACATCCGCATTCACTTCATTGAATGGTGACGGATTGTTGCCCAGGATGTAGTTGACGATAGACATGATATCCGACACATTCACCTGCTCATCCTCGTTGGCATCACCTGGGAAAGAAGCTGTCCCCTTGATGTAGTCCACCTTGAAGGTGCTGGGGTCAGCGCCGACATGCTGCCGTCCGGTAGTAATGAAGTCGATCTCGTCGATCGATCCATTGCCACCTTTGAAGCGCGGACTGGCCTCCACCGTAAGGATGAGGAAGTCGCCGGCCGTCCCGGTGATAGTGGCCAGGTTGCCTTCATAACCGCAGATATTGTAGACATTGGGGTCAGGGTTTCCGAAGGTCACCTCACCTTGGTATCTTCCCGTGGCTTCCACGCCCGTGAGCGTCAGTCCCTCGGGCAGTGTGAGCTGCATGCTGAAAGCCGTGAGGTTGGTATGTGAGTTGACCAGTTTCACAGCCACCTGCATGCTCTCGCCCTGCGTGATGGTGAAATCATCGATCGTCACATTCTCTGCCTTGGAGATATGGGCAAAGCACATCAGTGCCATTGCCAGGAATATGATTTTCTTTCTCATTGTTCGAAGATTATTTGATGATTACTTTCTTGCCATTGAGGATGTAGACACCCTTTCCTGGACGGTCGACGCGCATACCGCTGAGCGTGTAGTAGACACCTTCCTCCGAGGTCTTGTCACTGCTCATCACCTCTGCGATAGCAGTAGGCTGTGCGGCCTCCACCGTGTCGAAGAGGTGTATGGCACCGTCGGCAGTGATGAAACGGATGTTGGAGGCGCTGATGCCCTCGCAGTCAGGATTCCCTGCCAGGATGTTGATGACAGAACCCTCAGTACCTTGGAAGATATTGTTCTGGATCGAGAAGGCCACGAAGCGGTAAGTGTTTTCGCCCACCTTGTTGTAGACCAGCTGATGGCCCTGACGGCGTGCGGTCAACTGCACCTGCTCCACTTCCGACAACTCAGGCAATGTGAGGTCGAACTGGAAGGCGGAGTAACGGAAACTGCTGTTGAGGCAGAGTGAGATGACATTGTTGACGTCCTTGGTCAGCATGACGGTCTCCTCGTCGTCCATGACATAGCCCGGAGCATCGAGGTTGACCTCTGCCTGTCCGTTGGCCAGCTTATTGACGAGCACCACGGCGTCGGCCACGGTCACGTGCTGGTCGTTGTCGAAGTCAGCAAGGTACTCATCGAAGTCTGCATACGGAGTACCGACAACAAACTTCACGATATCGACCACGTCGAGCATGTCGGCCAGTCCGTCGTTGTTGACGTCGCAGTTGGGATACTCTTTCATCTCCTTCACATCCTTCCACACGGCGGCTTCCTCATAGCGGCTCTTCGATCCGAGGGGCACATAGAGCCTCACGTCCTCGATGTAGGTCTGCTGGAAGACATTCTGCACGATGGTCAGCGGCGTGTCCCAAGCCACCTTGATGGTGGTCAGTCCGGCACAGTCGTAAAGGGCAAAAGTTCCCACGGTCTTCACGGTGGACGGGATATTGATGAACGACAGCGATGAGCAATGTGCGAAAGCACCGCTCGGGAGAACGGTAAGTCCCTCAGGCAGGATCACCTTGGTCAACTTGGCGGCACCGCTGAAGGCATAGGTCGACATGCTGGTCACCGTGCTGGGCACCTCATACTCACCGGTCTTGGCGGCGGGATAAGCATAGAGATAAGTCTTCTTCTTGTTGAGAAGCACGCCATCCTCAGCCACAAACGAGTTGCTGCCTTCCTCAACGATGATCTCCTGCAAGGAGGTGCAGTTGGCAAACACGGCGTCGCGGATCGTTGTGACAGCGGCAGGCACGGTGAAGCTCTTCAGGCTGGTGCAGTTGCCAAAGGCACTCTGACCGATTTCCTTGATGGTGGCGGGGAGGGTGATCTCCTCTAGAGCAGTACAATCCTTGAACGTACTGATAGGAATGGAGGTGATGCCCGTGAAGTATTTCAGTTCGTTGAACTTCTTGATATTGGCATCCGAGTTGAGGGCGAAAATGGTGCCGAGCGAAGTGACGGCCTTGGCCTCAGCGACGGTGAGCTCACCATCGCCGTCGGTATCCCACTCTGACACGCAGAGCTCTTTCACCTTCGGATCCTCGAAGTCGATCACTGCCACATCGTCGAGATAGATGACCATCTGGCCGAAGTCTTTCCATACGGGTGCTGCGGCATAAAGGAGATCCGTGGTCTTGGGCACGTTAAGGGTGGCGTTGGCCACATCGACTCCCTCGAATGTATTGGCAGGTACGCTCAGCGGCTCATGCCACTCCACGGTGACATTGTTGAGGGCCTTGCAAGCACGGAAAGCGTTCTCGCCGATGGAAGTCACGTTGACAGGGATGGTGACAGAGGTGAGGTTCTTGGCCATGGTGAAGGCATCCTCACCGATGGTGGTCACGTTGTCGCCGATGACATAGTCACCGCTGACGGCTTTGCCAGCCGGGAACTGCAACAGCGTAGTGCCGGCTTTGTCATAGAGCACACCGCCAACAGAAGAGTAGTTAGGGTTGCCTGCCTGCATACCGATGACGGTGAGGTTCTGACAGCCCTTGAATGCTCCGGTACCGATCTTGGTGATCTCAGCCCTGAGGGTGAAACCTGTGAGCCCGGTGTATGCGAAGGCGCTGTCGCCGATCTCTGTCAGGTTCGGCGTGGAGGCTGGTACGGTGAGGGCTGTGCCCATGAATGCGCTGTTGCCGATGCGTGTGACTCCTTCGGGCAGCGTGACGGTGGCCAACTGAGTATTCTTGAAAGCATTGTCGTTGATCTCAGTGAGTTTGGTGAACCACTTCAACTCGGTGAAATTCTTGATTTCCTGACCGGTGAACACCGTTCCGAGCGTGGTCACTGCGGCTGCCTCGTCCTTGTTCAACTGGTTGTCACCATCCTTGTCCCAAGCGGCAACGGCCAGTTTCTGCACGAGCGGGTCGGCGAAGGAGATGAGTGAAGCGTCATACTGCGACTTGTCACCCTCGTAGAGCAGGGTGAAGAAGTCCCAGCCGGCTGCTTTCTCATAGAGGCTCTTTGTGCCCACGGGCACGAAGAGGATACCCGGAATCTGACTTTCACCCAGCGCCTCGGCATTCGAGAAGGTGGCGGCGGGAATGACCAGCGGCGTGTTCCATGCCACTTGGCATCTCACGGCGACGGGCATACCATAGAATGCCTTCTCACCGATAGAGGTGACATTGGCGGGAATGGTGATCGACTGCAGGTTCTCGCAGAAGGAGAAAGCACCCTCGCCGATCGTCTTCACATACTCAGAGAACTCGATCTCCATCAGGCCCTGGCACTGCTCAAAGGCATAGTCGCCGATGGTCTCCACCTGATGCAGGTTGAGGGTCTTCAGGTTGTTGGCACCACTGAAAGCATACGGAAGAATCTCCTTATAGGTGTCCTTGGTCAGCTTGAACTCTGCCCCGGACTTAGCTGCGGGGTAAGCCACGACCTTGGTCTCATCCTTCGTGAAGATGATACCGCTGAGGGCCTTGTAGTTCTTGTTGGACGATCCCACGGAGAAGGATGCCAGCGACTGGCAGTTGGCGAAAGCACCGTCGCCGATGCTTGCGACATAGTTGCTGAGCGAGATCTTGGTGATGCCGTCGCATCCGTAGAAGGCCTTCTTGCCGATGGTGGTCAACTTGTTGGAGAAGGTCGGTGCAGTCAGTTCCGTACAGCCTTCGAAAGCACTCTCACCAATGGTGGTGACACTGGCGGGAATACCGATAGCGGAGAGGAAAGAGCAACCCTTGAAGGCGTTGGCGGGAATCTCGGTCAGTCCGGTGAAGTTCTCCAGTTCCTTGAACGAGAAGATATCGGTATTGCCGGAGAAGAGTGTGCCGATAGAGGTCACGGCCTCAGCCTCAGTATAGCTGAGCTTGCCGTCCTTGTTGGTATCCCAGTTATTCAGACAGATGGTCTCGACATTGGCATCCTCGAAGATGATGAATGCCTTGAAGGTCTCGTATTTGCCAAAGTTCTTCCAGACATCAGCGGCCTGATAGGTCTCTTCGAGTCCGTTGGGCACGGAAAGGGTGGCATTAGCCACGTCGACACCCTCAAAGGTGTTGGCAGGAACGGCAAGCGGGGTCACCCATGACACCTTGACGGCATTCAGGGCAGTACAGCCACCGAAGGCTCTCTCGCCGATGCTGGCCATCGATGCTTCCATACTCACTGAGGTCAGTGCGGTAGCGCCGAGGAAGGCGTCGGGGGCGATGGTGGTCACGACATCGGGGATAGTGATGGTCTTCAACGACGACTTGGCGGGGAACTGCAGCAGCATGGTGTGGTCCTTGGTGAAGAGGATGCCGGCATTGCCGCTGTCGTAGTTGGCGTTGTTCTCATCGACGTTGATGCTGGTGAGGGAAGCACATGACTTGAATGCGCCATAACCGATATACTCCACGGCTGCTGGCACATTGAAAGTGGTCAGGTTGTTGCAGAAAGCGAAGGCATCATCACCGATGGAGGTGACTTTGTCGGACAGGGTGATCTTGCTCAGCGTACTGCCACTGAAAGCTTCGTTATCGATGCTGGTGATGCCGGTGAAGTACTGGAACTCGTCGAAAGCACCGATCTCGGCATTCTTGAAGGTCTCGCCCAGCGTGGTCACGGCAGCGGCCTCGTCGTAGGTGAGGTAACCGTCATTGTCGGTGTCGAAAGCAGCGAGACAGACGGCCTCGGTCTTCTCATCAGCAAACTTGATGATCTTGGCGGCATAGTCGGCGATGGTTCCCTCCTCGATGAAGTTGAACCATTTCCAACCGGGAGCAGCGGCATAGGCGTCCTTGGTACCTTTCGGCACGAAAAGACGGCCCTTGAGCTGGCCTTCAGCCACTTCCTCGAAGGTGCTGAACGTACCGTCGCTGATGGCGAGCGGGGATGCCCAGTCCACCTGCACGCGGATGCCGGTGGCCACGCCGTTGAAGGCTTTCTGGTCGATGGTCTCCACCGTATTGGGGATATTCAGCGTATAGAGTTTCTTGCAGTTGAGGAAAGCTTCCTCACCGATGGTCTTCAGCGCTGCGGGGATGGTGAGCATGGTGATGCCGGTCATGCCCTCGCAAGCATGTGCTCCAAGGGTCTCCACACTGCCAAGCTCGAGCGTCGTGATGTTGATGGCTCCGGCGAGGGCATAGGGCTTGATCTCCTTGATGGCGGCTGGGATGGTGAGTGTGCCTTTGCTGCCTTTGAAACCAGATGCGTAAGCATAGAGGATGCTGCCCGTGGCCTTGTCGAGGATACCGACACGTGCGGTGGTGGTAAAGCTCTTGTAAACGGTGTTTGTGCTGGATACGTCGATAATGGTACACGAGGAGCAGTTGGCGAAAGCTCCCTCACCGACTGACTTCACCGAACCGGGGATATTGAACTTTGGAATGCTGCTGCAACCATCGAAGGCGTGCGCGCCTATCGACGACACCTTACTTGTGATTGTGAGCGATGGGATGCCGGAACAGCCATAGAAAGCATAATCACCGATGGTGGTCAGCGTGCTGGGGAAGCTCATCGCGTTGATGGCGCTGCAACCCTGGAAAGCATAGTCTCCGATGGTGGTCAGGCCCTCCTGCATGATGACGGTCTTCAGAGAAGAGCATCCGACAAAGGCTTCCTGGCCGATGGTCTTCAAACTGCGCGGGAAGGTGATCTCCTCCAGATTGGAGCAGTTCTTGAAAGTGGAGGCTGCGATGTTGGTCACTTTGCTGAACGAGCGGAACTCCGTGAAACTGGTGATCATGTCGTTGCCCACGAAAGCGGCGCCGAGGTCTGTCACCTCTCCTGCCTCTGCATACGAGAGCTCACCGTCTTTGTTGGTGTCCCATGCCAAGCAAATCATCTTCACATTCTCATCCTTGAAGATGATATTGACATTGAAGTCACGGTATTCGTTGATATTCTTGAAGTCTTTCCATACATCGGCTGCACGGTAGGTATTGGCATAGCCTTCGAGCACGACGAGGGTCACACCCGACTCAGGGTCAGACTCGTTTCCACTGAGGTCGACTCCGTCGAACACTGACTCGTCGATGGAAAGCGGAGTAGTCCACTGCACCTTCACCGTCTTGAGGTTCTCGCAGTCCTGGAAAGCATACTCCCCGATGGACTCCACGGTGTTGGGGATGGTGACAGACTTCATCGAAACACATCCGGAGAAGGCTTCCTCGGAAATGCTGACGACCTTGTAATAGAGTCCGTTGTTGAGAACACGCCAAGGCAGCACGAGGTTCTCAGGACCGAGAGCGTCCTCATCCACGGTCCCGACAGTAGGGGGAGTGGGTTCGTCAATCTCACTGAAATAATCTCTATCCCAGCCCGTGACGGTGACGGTCTGCGCAGCCTCGTCGACGACGTTGTAACGGATACCGTCGACATAGAATGCTGCTGCAGAGGCGATGGTCGTCAAACAGACTGACATCAGAGTGAACAGAAATCTTAAATGTCTCATAAATGAATGATTGGTTTTGATTTGGTCGGATATAGAAACGCCTATGACAGGTTGAGTGCGTGCTCTGTCTGCCGTAGAGGTTTGTTTTCGGAAAAAATCCCTCCCCTGACCGGATTTGGATATGGTCGAAGGAGGGATTTTACAATAATATATATAAGGTTATTTCACCACAACCTTCTTGCCATTGACGATGTAGATGCCCTTCTGAGCGGCTTTCTCCACCTTCACACCAGAAATGGTGTAGACATCAGCATTCTCAGCAGTTGCCTCAACATTGTTGATGCCAGTGGTCTCCTCGAAGAGGAAAGCGTCTGCTGCGGCAGCGGAGTTGATGTAAGCTCTGTACTGGGGTATCTCAACACCCTTGTCGCAACGATAGAAACCGACACCCTTGTCGTGCTTGGCAAGAGCAAAGAACTTGTCGGTAGCGCCTACTGTCACTGCACCTCCAGCAGTAGAGACAAGGATATTGTCTGTAGCTGCATCTGTGGTTTCCTTCGTGGTGGGCAAGAGATAACTACCAGCTTCACCCTCGAGAATGATACCCGTGTTAGCAGGAACTTTCTCTATAGCTGTACGGCTAACAAAGCCGTTTTTCAAACCGTCAGCTGTAGCGATGCGAGCCTTACCAGCGAAACCACTGAAGTCCACTGCCACAGGCCAAGAGAATGTAGCATACCCACTCTCGCCAATCACAGCCTCTACACGGTAGTCGACACTAACCTCTGCATCGGGAAGATCCACACTTGTATCTGTGGATGCCTCATTGACATTACTTGAAACTATCAAGATATTCTCACCTGTATGAGCCTTATCAGTAGCCTTTACTTTAATCGAGAAGAGTTCTTCTGTCGTTGCACCATAGGGGAAACGAACAATAGGCATGGAGAATTCCACGATTTTCAATTCGTTAAAGCCGGATGAAGATTGGTCTGCAGGAACGTATTTAGTCGTAATGACGACACCAGGTTTAGTCATCTGAGCTAAAGGTTTGGTGTAAACTGGAACCATGATAAAGTCCTCAATCTCATCGCTCCACTCCTCGACTACATCATAGGCGACAGCCTCCAACCCTTCCGGGAGACGAATGACTGTCTGAAAGGAATTCAACCTCATTCGAGGAGCATTGATATAGACTGTAACGTCTTTCTCCTCACCAGCCTTAATGGCAAACTCATCCGCGGAGAAAGAGTAATCTTGTGCAAATGAACTGCCTGCGGCAAGCACCATTGCAATTCCGAGTAAAAATTTTTTCATCATGATTGAATTTTTTGTTATTATTGATTTTATTTTTTAATTCAAAATGTTGTTCACGATTCTCATCACGTCGGTCACATCGATCTTCTGGTCCTTGTTGATGTCCATCCAACTGAAATAAAGAGCATCCTTCGGGTTGACGATGTAACTGACGACATTCATCACATCGCTGACATTGACGGTGCCATCGCAGTTGACATCACCCTCTTGGAGGGTCACCTTGGTGGCGGTGATGTTCTCATCCCCAAGGTCGATGCGAAGCGAACTGGAATTGGAGACGAACATGCTGTTGAGACTGACGGTCCCGCCCTTGAAATTCTTGTTGGCCGTGACGGAAATGATGGCCACGGGTCCTTTGGTACGGGAGAACTGGATGAAATTGTAAGATGTGGTGACCAAGCGGTAGAGCCTCACCCCTACACTTCCCACAAAAAGCTGCTGCTCTGCATCAGCGACATGGCTGGTGAGCCGGCATTGCTCGGTATTGAGCGTCAAGCCCTCGGGCAACTGGATATCCATCTGCAGGGAGATGATTTTGTCGCAGTTGGGCTCCATGTAGACATAGAACTCGGCGGTCTCGCCGACGGCGATCGATAAAGGAGACGCAGTGATGCACTTGGCTCCCACTGTCGCGGTTAAGCCAAGAATGGCAATGATACATGAAATAAATCTACTTTTCAGCATTTGTCGAAAACCAGTTTTTTATGGTCAACTATCTCCTTACAATCAATTATTCCGTTGGTATGAAAATCCTGACGGGCACAATACCGCCAAATCAAGAGCTCAGGCCCGACGACGAAAATCGCCTTTGGCCTAACGATTCCAATGTGCAAAATTATGAAAATATTTTCAAATCAAGCACATTTCCACAAAAACTTTTTCAAACTTGAATCATTTTTCAGCAAAACGACCGTATTTGAAAGAGGATTTAAAACAATTTAACGAATTTTAAGCACTCAATTGCTGCACGAAACGGCTCTCATTCTCCGCACGCATTGAGCTATGGGCTTTTGAAATGCGCTTATGGGGTAGGACCTGTTGGGTCTGCGACGGTATCGCCCCTGAAGGTGGGACTGCTTGAGGTGGGCAATTCCCCGCCCGTGACAAGGTCGGAAAGCGTCGAGGCATCGTCGAGGTTCACCTTTCCGTCGCCGTTGACATCGGCCTTGGACTTCTGGAAAGCCGAACGAGCATTGCCTCTGGTGAATCTGACGATATCCACCACGTCGATGATGTTGACCACATTGTCGCCGTTCACATCAAACTTGATCAGCGGGTCTGCGGCTGCGACTGCCTTGGCGGGCACGGCATTTTCTACCACGACGCTATCCCGCGCATCTCCAGTGCCTTGGGCATGGACATGCACAGCAATCATCAATGTGAGGGAAAAAGCAATCAGATATTTGATCATACTACTCTCTGTGACTCAGCTACTTATCTGTAAAAACCTCCTTACGATAGTCAAAGATTGGGTGCAAAGTTAACACTTTTTCTTCGAATGGAAAAGAAAAACCGAGAAAAGTTTTTGAGATTCAAGCGATTATTAACCAAACGGGAACAAACCGTAGAGCTGTGCGTCGATGCTGTCGGTGACGCGCTTGAAGTCGGCTGCGTTGCTCTCAAACTTACACGTATCGCCATCGATGATGATCAGTTTGCCTTTGTAATCGGCTATCCATTTCTCATAGCGGTCATTGAGCCCCTGCAGGTAGTCGATGCGGATGGATTTCTCAAACTCCCTGCCCCGTTTCGAGATCTGCGCCACCAAATTGGGTATCGACGAGCGGATATAGAGCATCAGGTCGGGCAAGCCGACGAGCGAGATCATCAGGTCGAAAAGGTCGCTGTAGTTGGCGAAGTCACGGTCGCTCATCATCCCCATGTCGTGGAGGTTGGGAGCGAAGATCCGGGCATCCTCGAAGATGGTGCGGTCCTGGATGATATATCCCTTATGCTTTGAGATTTCCACAACCTCCTTGAAGCGTTTGTTGAGGAAATAAATCTGCAGGTTAAACGACCACCGCTCCATGTCGGCATAGAAGTCGTCGAGATAGGGATTGTTGTCGACGGGCTCGAAACGGGGCTCCCAGCCATACCGTTTGGCGAGCATTCGGGTGAGGGTGGTTTTTCCACTTCCGATATTTCCGGCTACTGCGATGTGCATGATATATAGATGTTTTTAAGTTTGCGGGAAGAGTCCGAAGAGAATAGCGTCGATGCGGTCGACGATCTTGGCGAAGTCGGATTTCCGATGCAGGAAGTCCATTTCGTCGACCTCGATGGTCAGCACCTTGCCTTTGTAGTGCTGATACACGAAGTCGTCGTAGAGCTGATTGAGGTTTTTCAGGTAGTCGAGCTGCATCTGCTGCTCATATTCCCGGCCCCGCTTCTGGATGTTCTCCACGAGGTGCGGGATGGAGGCCCGGAGGTAGATCATCAGGTCGGGCACCTTGACGACGGTCATCATCGATTCGAAGAGCTGCATGTAGCACTGGTAGTCGCGATCGTCGAGATTGCCCATCCTGTAGTTGTTGGCCGTGAAGACATGGACGCCCTCGAAGATGCTTCTGTCCTGGATCACCGTCTTCTCCGACTGTGCGATGTCGAGCAGGTCCTTGAAGCGCTGCTTGAGGAAATACACCTCAAGGGCGAACGACCATCTGGGGATATCCTTGTAGTAGTCGTCGAGATAGGGATTGTAGTCCACGGCCTCGAATTTCGGTATCCAGCCATAGTGTCGCGCGAGCATAGAGGTGAGCGTGGTTTTCCCGCTACCGATATTTCCTGCGATGACGATATGCACGTGTTGTGAATGTTAGTTTCGCTACAAAGTTAGCGATTTTTCATCAATCGGGAAACATTTTGGATTATTTTTTGTACTTTCGCAGCATCGTTTCCGTGATGGCTCATCTGGACTCGCCCTAGTTCATCAGGCCTAAGTTCATCGGGCCTCGTTCATCGGGCCTCGTTCACCTCGTTCATCGGGATTTGCAATCCCGATGCCCTGAGTATAAGGATTTATAATCCGATAAAAGCGCATTGCAAATGCTAATACTCATTGCGGCCGGATTGCAAATCCGCCCGAACAAAACAAAAAGCCCGAACAAAACAAAAAACAGATGATTGATCAAAGACATAGAGCACAAGACATGCCCCACCCCTCCCCCGGCGACCGCGAACGGCGCAAGGGGATGGTGCAGCTCCACCTGAGCGTCTTCCTCGCCGGATTCACCGGATTGTTCGGCAAACTCATCACGCTCAACGAGGTCGACATCGTGTGGTATCGCATGATGTTCACCACATTGATCCTGCTGGTTTTCACCGGCATCCCCTGGATGGGACTGCGTAAAGTGCTGAGCGTGGCGGGATGCGGCACGCTCCTGGGCATCCACTGGATCCTCTTCTATGCCAGCATCAAGGCTTCCAACGTCTCCATCGGCGTGGTATGCTTCGCCACGGTGGGATTCTTCACCGCCCTGCTCGAACCGCTGCTCCACCACCACCGGGTGTCGTGGCGCGAACTGGTCCTGTCGCTCATCACCATCGTGGGCATCGTCTGCATCTTCTCCTTCGACGCACGCTACCGCCTAGGCATCGGCATCGGACTCATCTCGTCGGTGGTTTGCACCTTATATATTATAAAGAACAAAGACATCAGCCGCGACCTGCGCACACGCGACGTGCTCTTCTGGCAGATGGCGGGCGGACTGGTGGGCGTCTCCCTCGTCATTCCCCTCTACCTGGCGATCTACCCGAGCGACCAGCCTGTGATGGTCATCCCTTCGGGCACCAACCTATGGCTCATGCTCTGCCATGCGCTCTTCTGCACCGTGGGCCTTTACCTCCTGCAGATCATGGCTCTGAAACGGCTGTCGGCCTTCACCGTCAACCTCACCTATAACCTCGAACCTTGCTACTCCATCCTCTGGGCTTTCCTCTTCCTCGGCGAGGCTCGCGAACTCAATGCCGCGTTCTATGTGGGCATCGCTCTGGTGATACTGAGTGTGGTGATGACAAACAGGGGAAGGGACATGAATAAACAATCTTGATGATGAAACGGAATATACCTGTCGTGGGAATGGCGTGCGCCGCGTGCGCCGCCAATGTGGAGAAGAAACTGAAGTCTATCGAAGGGGTCAGTTCGGCTGCGGTGTCGCTGCCCACCCGAACGGCTCTGGTGGAATACGACGAGACGGTGGTCACTCCCGAGGACCTGAAACGTGAGGTCAACGCCATCGGCTTCGACCTCGTGGTGGAGGAAAACCGCAGCGTGGAGGAGATCGAACGGCGGGAGTATTCCCTGCTGCGGCGCAAAGTGATCCTCTCCTGGATCGGGTCACTGCTGGTGATGGCGATCTCGATGGGATGGATCTCCGTGGGATCCGGCGACATCGCCAACCAGACTTGCCTGATCATCGCTCTCGCCATCCTACTCTATTGCGGCCGGGAGTTCTACCAACGCGCATGGCTGCAACTCACTCACCTCACAGCAAGCATGGACACCCTTGTGGCGCTCAGCACGGGCATCGCCTTCCTCTTCAGCGTGTGGAACACGTTCTGGGGCGAACAGGTGTGGGGCTCCCGCGGCATCCCGTGGCACACGTATTACGACGCCTCGGTGATGATCATCACCTTCGTGCTCACCGGCCGGCTGCTCGAACAGCATGCCCGCAAGAGCACCGCCAGCGCCATCCGTCAACTGATGGGCATGACACCGAAGACTGCACGCCTCTACCGGGGCGAACAGACCAACGAGCAGGGCGAGAAAGTGCCTGTCATCGAGGAAGTGCCTATCTCCACCATCGTCGTAGGCGACCAGGTGGAGGTGCAGGCGGGCGACCACATCCCCGTCGACGGGAAAGTGAGGTGGGCGACGAGTTTCATGAATGCCGACGGGGCCTACGTCGACGAGTCGATGATCACCGGCGAACCGTCGCCGGCCCTGAAGCAATTCGCCAGCGAGGTGCTGGCAGGCACCGTGGTGAGCCAGGGACGACTGAGGCTGCGGGCCACGAAGACGGGCAGCGACACCGCCCTCGCACAGATCATCGAGATGGTGCAGCAGGCTCAGGGGAGCAAAGCTCCCGTGCAGCGCACTGTCGACCGCATCTCGCTCATCTTCGTGCCCGCCGTGGCACTGGCCTCCCTGTTGACGTTCCTCATCTGGTGGGCCATCGGCGGCAACGCCGCCCTACCCCACGCCATCATGTCGGCCGTCGCCGTACTGGTGATCGCCTGTCCCTGCGCACTGGGACTGGCCACCCCCACCGCACTGATGGTGGGCATCGGCAAGGCGGCGCGCCACAACATCCTCATCAAGGACGCCACCGCTCTCGAGCGCATCCGCAAAGTGGATGCCATGGTGATTGACAAGACGGGCACACTCACCATCCCCAATCCCGCCATCGACTTCACACGGGCCGACAGCCTGCCCTTCGAGGAGCGCGAGTCGCTGAAACCTCATGCACGGGAGGCCATCGACCACCTGCGCGGGATGGGCGTGGAGGTGCACATGATGAGCGGCGACAAAGAAGAGGCCGCCGCTTACTGGGCCGGCAAAGTGGGCATCACCCACTACCAGAGCCGGGTGCGGCCGCACGACAAACAGCAACTGGTGCGTCAACTGCAGGCCGAGGGCAAATGCGTGGCGATGGTGGGCGACGGCATCAACGACTCACAGGCCCTGGCCCTGGCCGACGTGAGCATCGCCATGGGCAGGGGCACCGACGTGGCCATCGACGTAGCGCAGATGACCCTCATGGGCGATGACCTGAGGCGCATCCCCGAGGCGCTGACGCTCAGTCAGCAGACCGTGGGCATGATCCGGCAGAACCTCTTCTGGGCTTTTATCTATAATGTGGTGTGCATCCCCTTGGCAGCCGGTGTCCCTCATCTCTTCGGTGTCGACTTCCAGATCACACCGATGTGGGCCAGCGGCATGATGGCCTTCTCCAGCCTGAGCGTGGTGCTCAACAGCCTCCGGCTGAACCGGGAATCCTGACACCAACAAAAAATCCCCCAAGACTTGTGGGAATGTGAAAAAAACACTAAATTTGCTTTCTCAACGAGTATGATCATGACGACCAACAACATCATCCCCCCCGCTGCCGACAACGAAGAGCAGATCCTCGTGAGCATCACGGGACAGGACCGGCCGGGCCTCACGGCATCGGTCATGGGCATCCTTGCCCACTACGAGGCGCAGATCCTCGACATCGGACAGGCTGACATCCACAACACCCTCTCGCTGGGCATCCTCTTCCGCATCGGAGAGGCCAACTCAGGACAGGTGCTCAAAGAACTGCTGTTCAAAGCCAACGAACTGGGCGTGAACATCGGTTTCTCACCCATCACCGACGACGAATACGAGGAATGGGTGGGCCGGCAGGGCAAAAACCGGCATATCCTGACGCTGATCGGACGCACGCTGACGGCGGCGCAGATTGAGGCGGCGGCGAAAATCATCGCCAGCGAGGGCATCAACATCGACTCCATCCGACGGCTCACCGGCCGACAGAGCATCCGCCACCCGCAGCACAAGAGCCGCGCTTGCATCGAGTTCTCACTCCGTGGCACACCCAACCGACATAAGATGCAGGCCCAACTCATGAGGCTGTCGTCGGAAATGGGATTCGACTTCTCGCTCCAGAACGACGATATGTTCCGGCGCATGCGACGCCTCATCTGCTTCGACATGGACTCCACACTTATCCAGACAGAGTGCATCGACGAACTGGCCATGAGAGCTGGCGTGGGCGACCAGGTCAAGGCGATCACCGAGAGCGCCATGAGGGGCGAGATCGACTTCAAGGAAAGCTTCACCAAACGGGTGGCACTGCTCAAAGGTCTCGACGTGAGCGTGATGCGAGAGATCGCAGAAAACCTGCCCATCACCGAGGGCGTCGACAGACTCATGGCGGTGCTGAAACGATACGGCTACAAAATCGCCATCCTCAGCGGCGGTTTCACCTATTTCGGAGAATACCTGCAACGACGCTATGGCATCGACTATATGTATGCCAATGAACTGGAGGTGGACGACGACGGAAAACTGACCGGAAGATACCTGGGCGAGGTGGTCGACGGGCACCGGAAAGCCGAACTGCTCAAGCTCATCGCACAGGTGGAGAAAGTCAACCTGGCACAGACCATCGCGGTGGGCGACGGCGCCAACGACCTGCCGATGATCTCTGAGGCCGGACTGGGTATCGCCTTCCATGCCAAACCGCGCGTGGTGGCCAACGCCCGGCAGTCGATCAACACCATCGGACTCGACGGCGTGCTCTACTTCCTCGGCTTCAAAGACTCCTACCTCGGCGAGGACGGGAAAGCGTGATTATAATTGAATATTCAATAATAAAAAAATGCCTACCTATTTCAGAAAGACCATCAAACTCCTGCCCTGGGTGACGCTCAACCTCAACAAGACGGGCGGCAGCCTGTCGATCGGGCCACGTGGAGCGAAAATCAACATCAGCAAAAAAGGGGTGTACTTCAACTCCAGCATCCCCGGCACTGGCGTCTCCAACAAGACGAAGATCGGAACGAGCCTGCTCTGGGCTCTCGGCACCCTGGTCGTCATGGTGGCCGCCGGCTATGGCCTCGGCGTGACGCTCCAGAACTTCAACCTCTTCGTGGGTATCTGCATCGCCGCGATCCCTGCCGCCATCGCGGCCTTTCTCATCTCCAAACACTATAGCAACACGACGACGGTGACGGAAGACGACGAGGACCTGGAACTGCCAGCGGAAATGCCCAAACGGCGAACCGGCAGAACAGCCACCAAGCGCACCACCTCCTCGCAGAAGAGCGGCAGCAAGGGGGGCACCACCTCCCGGTCGACCAGCCGCACAAGCAGTGCCTCGGCCAAAGCCTATATCGGCGAGGTGGAAAAACTGATGATCAAAATGGCGGAAGCGGACACCCTCGACGAACTCAACAAGGTGCACAGCGAAATCCTCGACATCATGTACACCAACATCAAACCCCTCAATACGAAGGTCTTCGGATTGGATTTCGACCAGGCGATACTCAATATCCAACAAGAATACGCCGAGGGGGTGCGCCAGATCACCGGCGACGCAGAAGAAGGGGCATAGCCGACAGCACGCCGACGACGAATCCATAGAAGTGGAGTCCGACGGCCACACTCCCTACTGCGGCGGCCAACACCGTCCATCCGGCCACAACCGCGCAGAAACGGATTTTCCGCGCCACATAGGGCAGCGCTTTCCCCATCAGCACGTAATCCACACCCGACAGTCCCACGACACTCAGCGATGCGCTGCCCCCACCTGCGGTCCACACCGCGATGGCGACCGGACAGCAGCATGCCACCACATAGGCCATCGCCAAATGGCGCAGACGGATGGGGAAGAAAAACACAATCTGCCACAGCACATACACATTGAGCAACGCATGACACATCCCCGCATGTACAAAGGGGTGGGCCATCCGCGACACCAAAGGGGCACCGGCAGCGATGCCCCTTGTCCATTCACCCTCCGGCAACAGTCCGATGCTCCGCAAGACCTGCAGGAGCACGATGCCTATTCCGACAACAAGTGCCGCAGCTTTCGCATCTTCTCTCTGGCGCATCGCTTCCTCTCCTCCAAAATGATCACACGCGCACTGCTCACCGACAGATAGAACTTGGGAGCGGGCTGATTGACGACATGGCACACGCAGCGGCTGAACGTCCACTGGGGGTGCTGACGCTCCACTTTGTCACAACGACGGCGGATCTCCTCATACATCTCACGCTTCAACGGATGGTATCGCGTAGAGAGGGGCTTCCTGGCCATCTCGTTGAGCACACGCTGAGCCCGTTCCTCGCTGATCCAGAAACGACGGGCAGGACGGTCTACAGCGCGTTGGATCACCTCCTCCATCAAGTCCTCCTCTGACTTACCCAGTTCCTGATTGAATACCTCCAGCAGATTCTGTCCTCTGTCGTCACGGTATTCGAATGGTGTACGACGAGACACTCTTCTTGTTTTTTCCATGGTGTGTTCCTAATTTTTTAGTTTGATAAATCCTGAAAACTCGTTATGCAAATCCTGAAAACAGGTGGATGACGGCAAAATTAGTCACAGGAGCCTCCGAAAACAAATTTTGGGGCCAAAATGTCGGATCTTCATACGAAAATGACGAGCGGTTAGCCTTCAATACACTGAATGGCAATCCGTTATACAAAAGCCAACTATCACGACCCTGAAACCTGCCCTCATCGTGCTATTTCAGGGAAAATTGTCGTAGGATGCGTAGGTAGCGTAGAAAACGTAGATGACTGGAATAACGAAAATGGCAGGCCGTCCTTCATATCCTCCATTATCTTTGCAGCCAATTCTGGGAGCGCATGAATCCCCATTAAAAAGTCGGATGAATCCATTCTCATAAGGAAGTAGAGACGTCACATCGGGGCGTCTCCCATTTGTCTACAAATGAAAAAAAGACGA
>OCTW011593217.1_pt1 | contig 46632 bp, 31 predicted proteins | sample 1539671 | NCBI WGS metagenome assembly OCTW01 (sample SAMN02144230, study PRJEB22623) | gut metagenome | biome: sheep rumen | host: Ovis aries | place: New Zealand
ATGTGCTTCTTCAGCGCAAAACCAGGCTGCAAGCCCACATGAAAGGCAAAGTCGGGAGCAATATAGATGTTAGCCGTCAAGGGGATGTTGAGGTAGTGCAGCGTGGAGGATGTGTTGCGGAATTCAGGATTGTCCTTGGTCTTCGTTCCTTGGTTGGAATAAAGCAGTCCGCCCGACAAACTGAACCGTTCGTAAAGTTGGTACTCTAATTCCGCACCAGCCACAAGTCCTATCTTGTTCGTATATTCCATTTTCTGGTTATCAGCAATATAGATGTCGGGATCTGTCAGTTTTGCTATGTTGATACCTACTTTGGGTATGAACGTCCAACTGCCTACTTCTCTTTGAGCATTGCCAATAAAAGGCATTGCGAGCATTACTAAAATGATAAGGTTTCGCTTCATGTCGTTTGATTTTTTTGAGTTATATCCTAAATAATATAAACGAAAATTCATTTTTTTTATTGCCCCGATCATCAATAGGCAAGAGACTTGAAAATATCCACGTGCTTTGAAGTTACTTCTGAAGTGCAGCACGTTTGAAATTATAGATAATGTCGGAACGGTCTGCTCTTTCCCATGACATAGTGCTGCTGCCCAGCTTTTTGATATTCCATGTCTGCAACTTTGGTGTGCCGCCATACATGGGTTCGTAGATAACGAGCTGCCGATTGTCATTAAGCACATACCCCCTATGTATAGTCGTATCACCAGCAAACACATCATAAACATAGATATCACAATCGCCACTTGTAGAGGGAACACTGGGCGTAAAAGTGTACTTCACATAGCCCTCTGCCACAACACCCTCGTCATATACCCGCAGCCAAGTGCCCGCAAGCTGGTTTGTCTGAAATTCTTCATCATCGCTGCTGCAAGATGCAAGGGATAGCACGGCAGCGCACATCACAAAGATGTTTCTCCAGATTTTCATTGTTTTTATTTTACTTACATTTGATAAAAGAATCAGGCTTTTCATTTTGCTATTATACTTTAGCCATTATGAAAGTTGAAAAGGTTAACTAAAATATCAGAAAACCATTATAAATCCTTTCACACTCTAATAATGAGGGCACTGTCAACTTTTTTCATTTTTCCTTGGATTTTATCCGACCATTCTCACGCTCGGCAAAATGAATGAATTCTTTTTGCTCTCGCTTACTCAAATGGTTCATTTTCTTGTTGTGAGATAGACTTCGGAGTGCGAAGTTAATGCAATAGCAACAAAAAATTCGTGGCTCTATTCGGTTATTTTTTTATAACGCGAATTACCACGAATTGGACATTAATTTCTGTTATGCGGGCGAGGACGCCCGCGCTCCCCCTAAAGAGCACCCCAAAAGGTTCCCATGAAACAGTAGCTGTCGAATGGGTCTTGAATGATATAGGCGAAGGGATGGTCGGCATAGAAGTAAGCCTCTGTCGGATTCATCGTTTCACTCAGGGTGGCAAACGAGACAGATGTGATGGCACCTGCCCTCGTTCCATCTTCATCCAGGATGACTTTGGTCTTTTGAACAATCTCACCAATCTTCATCGGTTCGGATTGGATACGGTTCAGTTCGGCATTGTCGCTGAACATCTTGCCGACTCCCAGCGAAGCAAGACTGCTGTTTGCGTTGAACGAGTAGTCAACCTCAAATTTGGGGATTTTGACGTAGGTATGGTCATAAGACTTCAATTGATTCATGGCGGAACGGAGTTTTTCCCCATCAAGGGATTGGAGCAATGTTGTTAGGCCGTCAATCTTGTCCGGCAGGATGATATAGAGCCTGTAACCACCTATATAGGGTATCCTGAGCATGGAGAAGTCATCAAGTTTCGCATATGAGAAAACTTCCTCATTATCCGTCATGTTCATCATATTGACCGTAGAGCTGACCCCACCCTTGAAAGGTTCCTCTTTTGTAGACTCCTTGTCAAACTCCTGCACCCATCTGCCGTTGAAATAGTTTGCAACGAACAAGTTTGCCGACCCAACGTCTGTCTGTTTGACAGGAAAGCTGCTGAGCAATCCCTCCGTCTGTTCGGAACACCATTTGTCAATCATTTGCTGTTGAGCACCATCGACATCTCCAGTGATGATATTGGAAAAATAGTCGTGTTGCAAAATCTCCTGGAAGGATGGGGTTATGTTTACGCGCTTTCCTGCTTGGAATAGCGTGGCAGTCCGCATATATGACGAGGAGCCGAAGAATTCGTCTTCTATTGCTTTTGCCTGACCTATCATCAGCCTGCGGCATAACTTGTTGGCTGTCTCTATGTCGGCCGTGTCAATGTTCAGGGCATTGCAGATTTCTTGTCGGGTCAGGCCTGATGCGCCATTGTTGATGATGTTCAATGAATAGAACATTCCAATTGTAGAGACGAAGACATTCTTCTCTCCTTCCTCCTCAGCAATTCTCTTGAAGAACTTGATGGAGAAGTCATTGCCGTTGCGGACTAAGATTTGCTGCTCTTCGTTCAACCCGTAGTTCTCTTCCGTCTCTGCCGCCAATTCCAATACTGACTTTTGCTGGGAAACTTTGCATCCCGTCAAGACGGATAGCAGGCAGACTGTATAGAAAATAACCCAATTTAATCTCTTCTTATTCATTTCATTACAAATTAGGGATTCATTCATGATGCTTTCTTGGTTCCAACATTTTCACGGCATTTTGCCACACGATGGCATGAAGGATGATGTATCACCACGTCACATAGTGCTACGTGATATCGATCATCTAAGAGACCGTTGGAACACCTGTTCAAATACATCCATCTCTCGCTTGGCCATGCCAAGACGTATGGCAAGGGATTTCCAGTGCTTCACACCGGCTTTCACTTCACCGATGATGCGTCCGGCTTCGTCTTTGCCAATCATATATTCCTCCGAGGAGTCAAGCAACACCTGAAGGTCTGCATGATTGGTTGAGGAGTTGATGAGCAAGGCCTGGTATTCATTCAACGTGGGATTCATGTCGTATGTGGGAGAGAGCGTCCAGCCCCGTGGTGTCAGCAAGAAGCCATGGTTGCGGAAATGGTCATCGCTGTTGCCGATGGCTATGTTGAACGCCACCCGACGGTAGAGCTGGCGCAGGTTCTCCTCCACGTCACAACAGCTTTGGAGGATGAAGTCCACGATGTCGAGATAGCCGTTGCCTGTCTTGGCATCACAGCCATCTGTCAAACCCAGCAGGGTCATTGCTGACGCGAAATGCCTTCTTCGTCCCTCTGCCGTCCTATCGAAACGCCTTGAAAGCAGGGCATGGTATTTCTTGCCTGTCTCCATGACGCTTGTGTCAGCGGCTGTCACGCCAGCCTCCTTGGCCAGCAGATGACTGTGGTGCTCCCAAAGACCGACATCATAATCATCATTCCTTGACGGGAACTTGGCAACACAGAGATGGCCTGCTTCATCAATCACGCTGGCTTTAGGACGGGCACCCCCAAGTGAAGTACCGGGGTGAACAAGTTGCAGCAGCCATTTCTTCTCCGGCAATTGGTTCTGTTCCTCGCTCTTCTCAATCTCCATGCTGGCAGCTACCAATGCCCTGATGTCGGTCAAGGGGGGAATGCGAAGTGACTTCTCACAGTTGATGAACCCGTCGTCCTCTTTCGCCTTGAAGCGGAAACCTCCCATACGGGAGTAGTCGTCAATCCCCATCAGGTAATCGAACGAAGAGAGCTTGCGGAGAGGCCGTTTCTCTTCGGTGGCAAGGATCTGTTCGCGTCTGTTAAGCAGCAATCGCCCCCAGCGGTCAGGCAAGGCGTCGGTGAAGCAGCCGAAGATATCCCTGCCAGGCTGGGTGTATTGCTGGCCGGGATAGTTGTTGATGTCGGCACTCAGAAAGAGACCGCTATGCTGACGAAGCCAGTTGTTGTCATATTTGAATGAATAGGAATCAGAACCGCGAAGCGATTCGTATCCCAGTTCGCCGACCTTCACGGGCTCGTCCAGCCAGTCGAAATCCGCATAGATATATAGTGTTTTCATTCCTTATTGACTTTTTCTTTTTTCACCTCTTTCTCGGAAAAAACCAAGCTTGCTTGTTTTTGCCCTCACCTGTTCGTTTGTTGCTTTTTGGATGCACGTTGACGTAGTCCACGTCCGTCGCGACTCGGCCATTCAAGCGAGCTTGATGGCTCTCGCTGCTTCGTCCGTTCACGATGTTTCAGGGCAAGATCCTGCAAGGCTCTGCCCATCTCATCTTTCTGTGCCAGCAACAGGATGTCATCATCGAGTTGCAAGGCATAGAGTACACGTAAATATATGCCTATGGCAACAGTTGGAGCGCCTTTCTCTATTCTTGCGACTGTCATGGGTGAGCAGGTGGCGCGTTCTGCCACCTGCGCCACACTAAGGTCACGGCGCAATCGAGCCAGCCTGATTTGTTCACCGACTGTCTTCATCTTCATCTCCAGCTTCCTGGGCAGTTTGTTACCCATTGTTGTTTTACTCATATAGGGATATAATATTATATTACGAGTACAAAAATACTACTTTTTCTCTATTTTATGTTAGGTTATGAAAAGAATATTCTATTTTCAAGTTATTTTTAACACTTCAATGCATGATTTTGAACAAAATGACATATGACAGATGTCATTTCATATCAACTCTATGTTTTGCAGTTAAGTATCAGGTCGTTTTGCCAGTATTTAGCAGGCTGCCTTAGTGGAACTATAGGGTCAGATTCCTTATAAAGTCAATGGGAATTTTTCTCTTGTCCATGAGTTCGATGACACGTTCATACTCGTCTATGTGTCTGACGTTTCCAGATATGGTGTGGTAGGAGCCGCCAGGCTTATGCGCGTCTGGCAGGAAATACTCAATGGTGACCATCGGATGCTCTGACAGTCTGGACTGGAGCATTTCCATTTTCCGGTTCAGTTCCTCATTGCCGGAGTCGGCAATGTCTATCCAGCCTTCAGTTATCCTTCCGGCTTCCCTGATGGCTGCATCGTGGCCGGCCACAGCCGAGAAGGGTGCGAACTGTGCGGCACGGTTCATCATGGGCATCTGGGGATGCGTTTTTGAGACGTGATGCGGCAGGTTGATGATATCGTCGTATTCTCCCATGGTTCTTTTTCTTTTGTGAAGAGTTATGCCTTGTGGCCACCGATCTGCTCATTCCGTTCTTTGGCGGTGGCTCCGTCCTCGAAGTTCAGCCCGCGGAGGATGGCGTTCTTGCCGAAGCGCTGCTTGATGGCCAGTTGCGCCTCCTGTATCCGCCGTTCTTTGTCGAGATCTGATTTTTCCGCTTCCTGTTGCCTTGCCAGCTCCTCGTAATCTGTGAAGAGGTCAAGCTGCAAGGGGGTGGATTGCCTGTTTGCGTCAGCCTCATTCACTACGTGGTTGACCGTCAGGTTAAGGCGGCGCACCAGCAGGTCACTGTTGACGATGCGGTCGAACAGCCCCACGACGGCTTCCGTGATGAGCTTTGTGGATGAAGTCTGCCGGCTCAGGTTGGCCGTGCCGTGGGCGTGTTTGGGAACCAGCCGACCATAGTAGTCTGTAGTCACCTCTCCGTGATAGCGGGTCTTGATGTCGGAATTCGTCCGACTCTCGCGCATCCCTGGTCCATACCCGTCTCCCTGCAGCCTTTCATAGCCCACTGTCAGTATTATCTGGTCTGTCACCAGCCGTTTAGAGACCAGCTCAAGTGCCATGTTCTCCGCCATTTCCTGCACCACCACACGGGCTTTTTTGAAGTCGTAGGCCGATTGCAGCACTTGTCCGTTGCTGAAGCTGTTGCTCTCGGGCTTGTAGGCCTTCACCATGGCCATCGTGCATGGCTCCCATCCCCACGCATGGTCAATCAGCAGCTCGGCATTCACGCCGAAGAGACGGTACAGCAGTTCCTCGTTCCTGACCGACTGCCGTGCCACCTTGCCCATGGTGTCGATGCCATACATGGCCAGTTTCTCCGCAATGCCTTTTCCGACCCTCCAGAATTTGGTGATGGGGCGATAATCCCAGAGCAGCCTGCGATAAGACATCTCGTCAAGTTCCGCGATACGCACCCCGTCCTTGTCTGCGGGGGCTTTTTTCGCCACGATGTCCATGGCCACCTTGCAGAGATACATGTTCGTACCGATGCCGGCCGTGGCTGTGATGCCCGTCTGGCCCAGCACGTCCCTGATCATCTTCATCGCCAGTTCGTGTGCGGTCATCTTGTAGTTCTTGAGATAGTCCGTCACGTCCATGAACACCTCGTCGATGCTGTAGACATGGATGTCTTCGGGAGCGATGTATTTCAGGTAGATGCCATAGATCTTGCTGCTTGTATCGATGTAGTGGGCCATTCTTGGTGGGGCGGCGATGTAGTCGACAGCCCAGTCGGGATGTGCCTTGAGTTCGATGTCAGAGACAGACTTGCCTGTCAGTCTCCTTGAGGGTGATTTCATTTGCCGCTCATAGTTCACCTCACGCAGACGTTGCACCACTTCGAAAAGCCGGGCACGTCCGCCGATTCCGTAGGCTTTCAGCGAGGGCGTCACTGCCAGGCAGATGGTCTTTTCTGTCCTCGAGACATCCGCCACGACGAGATTGGTCGTCAGGGGGTCGAGTCCTCTGGCCACACATTCCACCGATGCGTACATCGATTTCAAGTCGATCGCTATATATGTCCGGTTCTTGTTCTGCATGAAGGGTGCGCTTGTTTACTTATCATCATCGTTGATACCAGTCAGGCTGTTTGCCGTCGTTGGTGACTCTCTCCAGCGATTCTCATTGCTTTGTACGATGCAAATTTAGAGCCTCACTATTTTGCAAACGGTTCCAGTTATCCATCAGTTCATCCTTGTGTAAATCAAGCCATTCATACACAAGACGTAAAGCCCTTCTTGGCAGTTTCCCTGTGATGATACCATCTTCAATGGTAATCCAACACTCATATTCATTGTATTCCACATGAAAATGAGGAGGTTGATGGTCACTGATGTACATGTAAATCATATTCCGTAAAATGAACTAATTTCTGGCATAATGATATTATTTTAATATGATTTCCTGAACGTAAAATTACACAATTTCCTTGATATTGCCAAATCATATCACGTTTTTCTTGAATTGCAAGGAAAATCCTCATGTTCTTTGGTAAAAAATTAAAGAAAGAGAGCAAAAAAAACACACTGTCAAGGAATTCGCGAGGAATTGATGAGAGTTCCTACCTACTTTTGATGAATCCCTCATTTCCGGACACTGCACAATTGCGTGATATTTCAAACCCTCAGTTTTAGGTATTGCACCATTCGCCTTTTCATCCTAATTTTGCATCCGTAAATGGCAGCGACTTGGGCAAGCTTGATATGGCTCTGCCAAAAATGGTGCCGAACTGAAGCGTACACGAAAAAGAAGACTCTACAATGAACACGTCAACCAAGCCCATAGAGATGATGGTGCTGATGAACCACATCTACGAACTACGAAAGGGAGTGCGCCAAATGGTCTTGTTCACTTGCAACAAGAAATATGGCGAGCAGGTCGCAGGGCGACTGGAGAGCAGGGGGATTCCATACGTCCTACAACAAGCGGGACAGCAAAACCTCAATTTCTACTTCGGCCGCCGAGAATGTCTCGAGGCTATACGACTTATCGTCACACGCCCTCTATGCCAACTTACACCTGAAGAGGACTTCATTCTCGGTGCAATGCTCGGATACGATATTTGCGCACAGTGTGAGCGCTACTGCCGAAGGAAAGGCCGCCGCGAAAATAGGAATTAACCAAAATAAAGCATCAAAATGAACACGACAATTGTAATCTATGGTTCCTCGACAGGAACATGCGAAGCCATCGCAGAGAAAATCGCCTCCAAACTGGGTTGCGAGGCAGTGAACGTACAAGACCTTACAGCCGACATCATCGACAGCCACCAGAACCTGATTCTCGGCACGTCAACATGGGGGGGCGGAGAATTGCAGGACGACTGGTACGATGGGCTGAAGACACTTCAGAATGCTGAACTCGGCGGAAAGGTCGTCGCATTCTTCGGCTGTGGCGACTGCGAGTCATACAGTGACACCTTCGTGGGCGGCATGGGCGAACTCTACAATGGCATCAAGGACAGCGGGGCACGCTTCATCGGATGCGTCGACACCGACGGCTACACCTTCGACGACTCAGAGGCCGTCATTGACGGCAAGTTCATCGGACTGCCTCTCGACGACATCAATGAGGATGACAAGACCGACGCCCGCATTGAGGAATGGCTCTCGGCCATCTCTCCTGAATTGTAGTCATCGCTTAGGCTTTTATAATCATCCGCATCATCCGGTAACGGACCGCAAGGCCGTCCTTCGGGTGCATGCGGATGTCTTTTTACTATAAATTCTTGGCGTCGGGCATTCTTTAGACCCTGCGGGGAAAAGCTGCAAAGCCGAACGGACTAACAAAAGCAGATGTAGTGGCCTTCTATGAGCATAAGATGAAGGTCTTGCTGCTTGATTCAGCACTTGGCATGACACCTGGAAAGGAGTGGAAAGGTCGATATGATGCCAATGGTGGCTACCTTGTTGTTAAGAAAGATGGCGACATCGTATGTTATCACTTCTACAATCGTAACGACGTGGAAGATTACCTATATTACAATACCCGTTTTGAAAGGGCAAGTCGGAGCCGTTATCATTTTGGCTCATTGTATCGTGGTGAAGATGGGGAAGTCTATATCAAATTGAATTTACAGATTCGGTTTAACAAATAGCCATCTTTATGACAAGATTAGAAAAACAGAAAAGACTTAATAGAGAAAAAGCAACAGAACTTGACAAATATCAAGTTGTTCTTGAGTATGGTCGTCTGTTTTTGGATAGAGATAAACAAATTAGAGACAATTTTAAATGGGTATCTTATGTAAAAAAAGGATGTCTAACAGGAGGATGCATTGATTTGATTATTGCTCTTCTTACAGCTTTTATATCATCAGAACTATTTAATAAGTTTTATGTCCATTTGATTGTGATTCTTGTTTTAACAATCATTATATATATAGTTGTAATATTCATGACGCTTTTGGTTACCTTTGTCGGAAAATCAAAGGTAATGGCAGATATCAAGGCAGAGTACTTGGCCTGTCCTATCAGGCAAGTGGTAAGTCGTTTCGGCGACAAGTGGTCGATGCTGGTGCTCTTCATGCTCCACAGGAGTGATACGGGTGTGTTGCGTTTCAATGAGATCCGCCGTCTGATGACGGACTGTTCCCAGAAGATGCTCTCGCAGACATTGAAACGTTTGGAGCAGAGCCATCTCGTCCATCGTGAGGTGTTCGCTGAGGTTCCTCCCCGTGTGGAGTACTCGCTGACGGAAACGGGAAAGTCACTCATGCCGGCCATCATGGCTTTGGTAGAGTGGGGGAGTGTGCATTTCAAAGAGGTGGTGACGGATTAGTGCTATAAATGGAAGATTTTTTTATGGATTGAAATTTTTCTGAAAAAAATCATTTTTCTCGAAAGGAATTTGCGATTTGGGGTACTAACTGTTTGAACTAACTCCAGAAAAAGATGAATGAGATTGAATTAGAATTCACCAAATTGGTCAGAGAGTACCGTAAGACAATCTATACGGTATGTTATTTTTTCTCAGACAATCCCACCTATGTGGATGACCTCTTCCAGGAAGTGTTGGTCAACCTCTGGAAGGGCTTTCCCAAGTTCCGCGGCGACAGCAGGCACAAGACGTGGATATGGCGCGTCAGCCTGAACACTTGCTGCAAAGTGGAGCGAGGGAGGAAACGGAATGTACCAACCGTTCCGTTGCTTATCGACAAGGATGTTTTGAGTGAATCCAATGAGGTTGGGCGGCAGGTCAAGATGCTGTACGACAGAATCAACCGCCTTGAACTGTTCGACCGAGCCATCATTCTTCTTTGGCTGGAGAGTATGAGTTATGATGAGATTGCCGCCATAGTGGGCATCTCCACCTCGGCAGTCACAAGTCGGCTGTTCCGCATCAAGGAACAACTCAAATCTATGTCAAACCATTAAAAACCCCAAAGTTATGTCAGAGAATATGAACGAACTCTATGAGTTAGAGGAATTGAAGGCTGCTTACAACCTGATGGATGAAAGGTTGGACGGTCAGGAGATCGTGTCCGACGAGCAACTCCGCGAGGCCATGTACCGCAAATTTGCCGATATACGTCAGAACCTCAAAGAGGGATTGGTTTGGGGCACTGTAGTCTTTGTACCCATATTGGCATGGCACGCCTGGGCTAATGACCGCTTGACTTTATTGGGTGGCATCATGCTGGGTGTCTATTGGGTGGCATCGTTGGTGTTCAACTTTGTCATCCTGAGGAAAATCAAAAGGGAGGATTACGGCAGTTATGACCTGAAGACCCTTGTTGAAAGAGAGTCCCGCTACTCCAAAAACATCAAGTGGGGCAGCATCGCAACCATCATTTTCTTCTTAGTGTATTTCCTGCAGATGTTCACGTCGAAAAGTGAGATGTTCATTTTCATCGTTATGGCATTGACCCTTATGATACCAGTTACTGTCCGTTGGTTGGTAATCAAGTACAAGTATGGCGGTCAGGCCATCGACCCTGCTACAGGCCGGCCCCGGGTTATAGAAGTAAAATGGCTAAGGATTGTGCTCTTTGCCTTGCTCGGTCTTGTGGCTTGTCTATGGCTGGTTTCGTTTGTACTTACCCTGGTATACAGTACGGGCTGGATTGATCTGATGCGTGTCCTCAATTATGTGCCGTTGTTCATAGCCTCAGTGACATTTATATTGGGACTGTTGCATCAGAAAGGGAAAGTCACCATTTCGCGCAGTCTTCTGATTATCTTGACAGCCGTCGCCATCATACTCTCTGCATCAGTCGTGGCCATTTCAACGCTGATGGACTTCACAGAGTTGGCCAAGGGCGGTAACTTGCTGTCGACAGCCTTGATCTCATTCTTGGGTCTGATGTTCCATAAGACGCGTAAATAGACGCAAGCGTTGGGTAATACTGAAAAAGGGGGTGTGTCACCCCCTTCTTGTCGCTTTTATCGCTTTACACAAGTTGAAAGGAGTTTGAATCTCCTTAGCGTATGTCAAACAACTTGATGAAACCTGTCATGGTGAAAATCTTGAGCACTTCGCCTTCCACGTGAGTCAGCACCAGGCTTCCCCCTTTCGCCACGCTCTCTTTCTTCAACTGGAGCAGTCCGCGAAGCCCCAGGCTGCAGATATAATCCAATCCTCCACAATCAAGCTCTATCGACTTGTCGGCTCTGCTCATCAGAGGCTTCAGGTCTTCGAGAAACTGTGTTGCCACTGCGGTGTCTATCCAGCCAGTGAGGGTTCCGAGATAGGAACCATTACGTTCTTTGATGTTGATATTCATATTATTACGGTTTTCTATGGATGTTCAATGTTTTTTGATGTCATTCACTCAAGTTTCTCATTTACTCAACTTTTTGGAGTATAGGAGATTTGGCGAAGCCAATAGAACTGATTGTTCATCATCAGCATAGGCTATGAATAGCAAGAGTAATGTCTAAACTCCTAAACTCCTTCCTATTGTCATTCACGATTGACCACATACTCCGGTCATCTCACTGCAGTGGGGTGAGCGGGTAGATGATATTGATAATCAGGATATTGGCGGCGAGAATGATGAGGTTCATCAGCAGACCGACACGCATGAAGTCGCTGAACCGGTAGCCGCCAGGACCATAGACCAGCATGTGTGTGGGAGAGCCGATAGGTGTGGCGAAACTGGAACTGACGCTGACCATCAGAGCGATGAGGAACGGATAGGGGTCATAGCCCAGTTTCTCGGCAGCCTCATACATGATGGGGAAAAACATGGCTCCCGCGGCGGTGTTGGAGATAAATTCGGTGATGAATGTCCCCACTAAACAGATGGCTGCCATCACCACGATGGGATTGGTGCCACAGACATCGAGAATGCCAAACGCCAGCCGCTCGGCGATGCCCGTCTTCTGGATGGCGATGCCCAAGACGACACTGCCGGCAAACACCATCAGTATCTCCCAGTTGATGGCTTTCATCGCCTGGTCTACGTTGCAGCAGCGGAAAATCAGCATGGCCATGGCAGCGAGGAAAGCACATTGCAGGAGCGGTATCACATTAAGGGCAGACAGCACCACCATGGCTATCATGATTGTCGTAGACACCAATGTCTTCTTTCCGATGTTGGGCACCTGGGCACTATCGAAGAACTGCAATTGCGACGAGAGGCGTTCGGTGTGAATGTTGACATGTGGCGGACACTCGAAGAGCAGCGTGTCTCCCGCCTGCAGCTTGACCTCACGGGGCAACTCGTCGATACGCTTGCCGCGACGCGCCACGGCTACGAGTATCATGTTGTTGTCTCTCTCGAAAGTGGAGGCGCCTATTGAGGTGTTGATCAGGCTGCTGCCAAAGGTGACATAGGCCGTACGCAACTGGCGGTTCTTGTCCACCTCGTCGAGGGTGAAGATGTGATGGTCGGCATTCACGAAACCGTGACTCTTCTTCAGGTCGAGCATCTCGTCTATCTGACCTGCGAACACCAGACGGTCGCCACCCATCAGGAATTCGTCGGCAGGCACAGGCGACACAATCTCGCGGTTGTCGAAGTGCTTGATCTCTATCAGCGTGCCGCCACGCACATCCGTCAGTCCGGCCTCCTCGATGGTCTCGCCAATATGACTGTTGTCTGAGGGCACAAGCAGCTCGACCGTGTAGTCGGAGGTGGACTCGAAGGCTGATTCGGGCGCTGTGCGGTCGGGCAAGAGCCGGCGCATGGCGATGATGGAGAGTACGCCGACGCAGAGGCAGAACAGTCCGGGGACCGTGGTTGCCAGCACGTTCATCGCCGTGCCGGTGCTGTCGGCGTAAAGTCCGGAGATAATCAGGTTGGGAGGGGTGCCGATGAGCGTACACACACCTCCCATGCCCGAGGCGTAGCTCAGCGGTATCAGCAATTTAGAGGGCGAGATGTTCAGCTTCTTCGACCACATCTTGACGATGCCCACAAAGAGGGCCACCACAGTGGTGTTGCTGAGAAACGAGCTGAGGGCAGCCACAGGAAGCATCAGACGTACCACCGCCTTGGAATAGCTCTTGGGCTGACCTAACAGATGCTTGACAATCCATTGCAGGACGCCCGTATGCGTGAGCCCTGAGACCACGACAAAGAGCACTCCGATGATGACCACCGAGGTGCTGCTGAATCCGGAGAAGGCCTCCTTGGCGTCGAGGACTCCTGTGACAAACAGGATGGAGATAGCCCCTAAGAAGACGAGGTCTGCCCGCAGTTTGGTGAACAGCAGCACCGTGAACATCGACAGCACAGTGGCTATCGTGATCCAGGCATAAAGGTTGAATCCTAAGAAGACTGTTGATTCCATATTGATTCGTATTTAAGGTTTTAGTTGATTTGTTTGGTCAGCGTCAGCACATTATAGCCGTCGACGGTGCGCTGATAGGTCATCGTGTCCATGATGGTCTTCACGAGGTGGATGCCAAGGCCTCCGATGGGACGGTCGTCGAGTTCGGCTTCCACGTCGATGTCCTGGTGCCGGGTGGGGTCGAAGGCGACGCCATGGTCCTTGACGGTCAGCGTGAGCTGTCCGCCCACAATCTCCGCCGTCAGTTCCACATGGCCGCGGATCCCTTTAGGATAGGCGTAGTTGATGACATTCGCCACACACTCCTCGGCGGCGAGATTCAGCGTCTTCACTGTCTCCTCATCCACATTGTGCTCGCGGCATACAGAGAAGATGAAACCTCGCATACGGCCTACCTCCGACATCTCGTTCTTCATGATGATGCGGCGCGGCGCATGTGAGGCGTGTTTCTGCGATGAGCCGTGGCGAAGGAACATCAGGGTCAGGTCATCGCCCTGCTCCAAACCGTCGGCAAACACCGTGACATGCTGCTTGAGATAGTCGACGGTCTCTATGGCCGAGGCGTTCTTGTTCTTCCCTAAGTCGTGCAAGATGCGCTCCTCACCAAAAAGTTTCCGGCTGCCGTCGCCGGCCATATATGTGGCTTCCGTCAGACCGTCGGTATAGAGCAGCAGCGCTGTGTCCACGGGAAACGGTATCTGCTGCTCCTCATAGTTGAAGTGATCCTCGATGCCGATGGGAAGATTGGTGTCGACGTCCAACAGCCGGCAGCTGCCATCGGGCATCAGGATGGCCGGCGCGTTATGGGCCGCGTTGCAATAGGTCAGGTGATGGGTCTTGAGGTCGAGCACGCCGATGAAAGCGGTGACGAAAATCATAGAGTCGTTGGTGGAGGCGATGGCATGATTCATCTCGCGCATGATGTTGGCCGCACTCTGGTAGTTGCCCGCCAGGTTGCGGAACAGCGTGCGGGTGACGGCCATGTAAAGAGACGCCGGCACCCCCTTCCCCGCCACGTCGCCGATGATGAAGAAGAGCTCATCACCCTCGATGATGAAGTCGTAGAGGTCGCCGCCCACCTCTTTGGCTGGTGTCATCGAGGCGAAAAGGTCGAGGTCGTCGCGCTCGGGGAAGATGGTGGGAATCATGCCCATCTGGATGTCGTGGGCGATGATGAGCTCGCTCTGGAGCCGCTGCTGGCTGGCCGTGGTGGTTTTCAGGTCCTCAATATGCTGCTTCAGCGACGACTGCATATATTCGAAGGAGTTGTGCAGGTGCAGCAGCTCGTCTTTCGACTTGATCTCCGGCAACGGCGTGTCCAGATTGCCCTTGGCGATATTCACCGCAGCCTCAGCGAACAACTGCAGCGGTTTCACCATCTGATAGATGGCAATGGTGCAGAAGACGAACAACAACGCCAGCCCCACGAAGAACACCACCATGCCGTATTTCACGATCTCGTGGGTCAGAGGCAGCGACATACTGTCGCCGGTGAAATGAAAGAACAAGATGACAGCCACGAGAAAGACGCCCGCCGCAATGCTCATGATTCTGAGACTGAGCCTCGCGGCAAAAGAGTTCTGGTATGCCAGCTCGTACTTGTACTCGAAATTCGGTTCTTCTACCAAAACGTTATTATTTAAGGTTGTTTTTCATTCATCCATTCTACTCTCCGCATCGCCCGTCGATGGTCATTTGCCTGCGGTCGTGGCGTGGGGGCTGTGAGATGGCCGGCGGCACCGGCAGAGGGTTCAGGCTCTCGCCAGGGCGAGGCGCAAGCGGGCTTGGCTCGCCTCGCCTCAACTGGCATAACAAAAGGTTCTTTCTGTGTGCAAATATACGAAAAAAAAGGCAACCCTGTGCCGTCAAGGCAACCAAAATTTGCCTCAAAGTGTATATTCTTCCAAAAACGGTATGGCCGTAGCCGTGATACGGAACGTATAACAGCAACGGCCACACGAGTCTTCTAAGCTCCTCAGTGCGTTTTGTCTCCAGAGTGTGAGAGCTATGGCGAAGCCCATAGAACTGATGACTCATCGCCAGTATAGGCTTTGACTTGCAAGAGTAATGTCTAAACTCCTACACTCCAAAACTCCTAAACTCCCTGTTTTCTTGACATCGTGTCCACTCGTGTGTCAATATCCCTCCAATGAGCGATTTTCCTTCTTCGGGATCGGACTCGCCCACGGCAGTGTATTGCGTGATGCAGAGAGACACGTTATTCCCTCTTATGCCATCATCCCCGTCAGAGGGGGAGTGGTTCCATGCTCTCGATAAAGGGAATGTCGGCTTCGGTGACCAGTCCCTTGATGTAGAGGGCCGATGTGCGAATGTCGATACCCTTGGCCACATATTCGTTGCGCAGGTAGGTGATGAGGGCCGCCTTGCCCACCTCCTTGCTACCCGTGCCGGTGTCATGGCTTTTCTCTGCACGGTGGATGGCGATACGCCACTGCGGCATGAATCTCTGGTCGCATTGCCGCAGTACATCCTGCAGGTCAAAGGCGGTATAGGAGCTGCGGTAGCGGGAAAGGTAGCTGGCGAAATAGTAGAGTGCTCCAAAGATGGGTAGTTCGTTGCCGTAGCTTCCCAAGAAGATGGAGGCGGCCAGTTCCAAGGCTTTCTCATTGACGAACTCATGCGGCTTGGCCACGGTGTAGAGACCCACGAGATTGTTTTTCACGATCTGCAGGGCGATGCTATGGCCGTAGTAGTTGCTGATGACGTTGAGCGTCACCATGTTGTAGAGCAGACACTTGGGCCTGTTGGCCAGGGCTGCGGCCCATTTCCCGGGTGCGAAGTATTTGATCAGTGATTGTTCTGTGGGGAAGATTCTCATAAACTGTGAGATCTCCGTGGTCTGTGTGGCGGACAGTTTTGTGGGGTGGAGATTACGGATGATGCTCGGGGTGTTGTTTGTTGGTTTCATGGTGATGATGTTTTGTTATCCTGATTGATGAAAAGTGTTGCTGATTGATGAATCTCATCTTGATTGATGAATGTCATCCTGGTTGATTGTCATTCTGGTTGAATGTCATCCTGGTTGATTGTCATTTTGGTAGATGAATGTTATCCTGGTAGATGCAGCGCTGTATTAGAGCGAATTGAGGAACTGCTGGCGTAGGAGTCTGTTGTGCTCGGCTTCTTTCACGACGCGCATTGACTCCTCCATGGCCCATTGTTGAGCCTGACTTACGCATTCTGCAGAGGAGGGGCGTGGCGTGTATTGGCTTCGCCGGGCAAAAGAGGCCTCATTGCGCGCCCAGGTGGCCAGACGCAGTGGTGTGCTCCATGTTTTCTGCATCTCGAATCGCATCCGGGTAAGAGAGCGGTTGGGTTCAGTCCAGTAGTCAGCGAAGGCATGGAGCATCGCAGTGTCGTAACGTGACGAGAAGGGCATAATGCTGTCTATGAAGGTTTGTTTGCGCATCTCAAGAGTCTGTTTGCTCACACGCGCGCGATTGTGAGAGTTTTTTCTTTTGATTTCTTCTTGAGGGGGTGCAGGGGGATTTTCTTCTTTGCTTTTCTTTTGCTCCTCTGCGGCGTAACAATCTGTCACATCGGCCTTGTCATGATGTCCTGAATAGGGGCTCCGGGAGGTCGAAATCTGCTGTAAAGGGTCAGAAAAGGCCGTTTCCTCCGATTTTTCCGTATCATTCTCGGTCTGTAGCGTAATTTCTTCCGTCTGTAGCGTATCATTTTCGGTCTGTAGCGTAACTTCTTCAGATTGAAGCGTATCATTCTCAGGCAGGAGCGTAACATTTGCTTTTTCCATCCCATGTGTTTTGCTGGATTCGGGCAGGAGCGTGATGATGAGTTTGCTGCCGGTGGCGGAGCCGTTGTCTCTGGCGAGGCGGATACGCCGCTGCTGTTCTAAGTGGCTGAGGATGCGGAATAGGGTAGTGCGGTAGACGCCCAGTTGCTTCGCGAGGGCATACCCGCTGCTGTGCACCATGCCCTCTTGGGCGATGGACTGCAAGAAGAGATAGACGAGGCCTTCGATCTGTCTGGGAAACTGGCAGAGGAATGTCCGGGTGGTTTCTTTGTCGTTCATGTCGGTAAAGTTTAAAATGACAGGGCAAAGTTAATAGCTCATTCCTCAAACAACATGTCATTTTAATATTGCCGTCATGTGAAAAAGAAAAAAGAATGAATTCACTTTAGAAAGTCGGGTGAATCCATTCGCATAAGAACGTGGAGACGCCGTGGTCGGTGGAGACGCCTCAATGCGACGTCTCTACATCTTGTAACATGCTGGAGACGCCTCAATGCGACGTCTCTACATCTTGTAACATGCTGGAGACGCCTCAATGCGACGTCTCTACATTTTGTAATTTGCTAATGTAAAACCTGTCTAACCATGCATCCAATGGCCCCATTTCCTGAGTGCGATGGCAGCGGATCGTGAAATTCGTTTTTCGCGAGATATGCACAGCTAATGAATATCTCTCCTTGAGTGCATTGTCTAAATCCTCATCGCCGAATTGTTTCGGGATTCAAATTCATGTTGTAACTTTGCTTTTACAAAGCGAAGTTACTCCGTCTCGGAATAAAAAATGAATGGTTTCTGAAGATTTTGTTCGATTAAGGACAAAACCGTGTTCTCCGCTCGTTTTTCCGTAGTTTGCCTCTGCGAGGCGAAGTTACTTTGCATTCGAAAATGGAAATAAAAGTAAGCTTTTCTTTCTCATTTCACTCGTTTTTCCGTAACTTTGCCTCTTCGAGGCGAAGTTACTCCGTCTCGGGATAAAAAAAGAACAGGTTCTTTTTGTTCTCCGCTCGACTTTTCGTAACTTTGCGGCTCAAACCCTTTATTTCCCATGCCAGAAAACCGAAACAGCAATACCGGTCGCCGTGCCAAATCCACGGCAACGCCCATTGACACAGGACTCGGACACCTGCCCCCTCAGTCGATAGAGACGGAGCGGTTGGTGCTCGGTGCCCTGATGGTAGACAAGGATGCCTTCACCGTAGTGAGTGAGGTGCTCCGCCCTGAGACTTTCTATGAGCCGCGTAACCAAAAAGTGTTCTCCGCCATCCAGACGCTGAGCATGAATGAGAACCCCGTCGACTTCATCACCGTGATCGAGCAGATGAAGCGTGACGGCACCCTCGAGGAGGCCGGCGGCGAGACCTATATCTATGAACTGACTTCGCATGTGGCTTCTTCGGCCCATGTGGAATACCATGCGCGCATCATCGCCCAGAAATACATCGCACGCCAGCTGATCTCCTTCGCCAGCCAGATCGAGACCAAGGCCTTTGATGAGTCCAACGACATCGAGGTGGTGATGCAGGAGGCTGAGGGCGGACTCTTCGAGATCTCGCAGAAAAACATGAAACAGGACTACACGCAGATCGACCCCATCGTGAAGCGTGCCTTGGAGATCATGCAGTTGGCCGCCGCCAACACGGGCGGACTCACCGGTGTGGCCAGCGGATTCACCAAGCTCGATGAGATGACTTCCGGATGGCAGAAGAGCGACCTCGTGATTCTGGCAGGAAGACCCGCCATGGGCAAGACGTCGTTTGCCCTCTCCATCGCCAAGAACATCGCTGTCGACAACCGCGTGCCGACGGCTTTCTTCTCGCTTGAGATGAGCAACGTGCAGCTCGTCAACCGTCTGATCTCCAACACCTGCGAGATCGACAGCAAGAAGGTGATGAACGGCCAGTTGGATGATGCGGAGTGGAAACGGCTCGATAGGAATATCCGTAAGCTTGACGGCGCTCCGCTGTATCTGGACGACACACCCGGCTTGTCGATTTTTGAGTTGCGCACCAAGGCCCGCCGCCTGGTAAGGGAGAAAAACGTGCAGATCATCATGATCGACTACCTCCAGCTGATGAATGCCAACGGCATGAGATTCGGTAACCGCCAGGAGGAGGTCTCCACCATCAGCCGTTCGCTGAAATCCCTGGCCAAGGAGCTCGATATCCCCATCATCGCACTCTCGCAGCTCAACCGTTCGGTGGAGCAGCGTGACACCAACGACGGAAAGCGCCCGCAACTGAGCGACCTCCGTGAGTCGGGTGCCATCGAGCAGGATGCCGACATGGTGCTCTTCGTACACCGGCCGGAATACTACCATATCTATCATGACGAGAACGGCAATGACCTGCACGGCATGGCGCAGATCATCATTGCCAAGCACCGTAAAGGTGCCGTGGGTGACGTGCTGCTCCACTTCCGCGGACAATACACCCGTTTCGCCAACCCGGAGGACACTTACGTCCCGCCTACGGAGGGAGGCGAGATCAAGGGGTCGAGGATGAACTACGACGACCCGCTCGGACCGCCGCCCCCCGACGCTCCTTTCTGATCACATTGTCATTCAAAATCCTATCATCATGAAAAGATTCCTGTTTATTCCTGTGGTCCTGCTGTGCACTCTCTCCGCATGTGCGCAGAAACCTTCCATTTCCGTCCTCGGCGATTCCTATTCCACTTTCGAGGGCTATGTCACCCCGTCGACCAACGAGATGTGGTATTACGAGGAGAGCGGCAACCGTACTGACGTGGACGACGTGCAGCAGACGTGGTGGTGGCAAGTGGCTGCCCAAGGCGGCTTCAGGCTGTGTGTCAACAACTCCTACAGCGGCAGTACCATCGGCTACAAAGGCTATGACGGCAATGACTATTCCGACAGATCGTTCCTCACACGTATGGATCATCTCGGAAATCCGGATGTCATCCTCATTTTCGGCGCCACCAACGACAGTTGGGCCGGTGAGCCCGTGGGTGAGTATAAATACGGGGGATGGACGAAGGCCGACTTCTACACGTTCCGCCCTGCCATGGCCTATATGCTCCAGCATGTGAAGAACCGTTACCCCAATGTGGAGGTCTATTTCATCCTCAACTCGGAGTTGCGTGAGGATATCACCGAGTCGTGCAAGACCATCTGCGCCCACTATCAGGTGCCCTGCATCCAACTTCACGATATCGACAAGATCAATGGCCATCCCTCCATCAAGGGGATGAAAGCCATCTCACAGCAGGTGCTGGGTGTGATCAAGAAGCCTTGAAGTGACTGATTGTGATGAAAAACAGCGAAAAATCATTGAATTATCAGATTTTTTCACAAAAAACTTACAAATCGTTTGTTGGAATGAAATACTTTGCTTACTTTTGCACCCGAATTTGAAAATGACGACAATGAATAGCATGATTATCCTCGACATCCTGTCTATCCGACTGCAAGAATGCGGCTGGAAGTGATGAGGTGTGCTGTGATGATGATGCGTTGCGATATGACCTTTCTCACTTCCAGGAGTGCGGAAGGTTTTTTTATTACCCATAACCAACCCTTTGCGAAGGGTTATAAAACAATGAATAATGAACGATAGGTTGTTTATTTTCGACACGACCCTGCGCGACGGAGAGCAAGTGCCGGGGTGCCAGCTCAACACCGTTGAGAAGATTCAGGTAGCACGCCAGCTCGAGCGTCTGGGCGTGGATGTCATCGAGGCAGGATTCCCCATTTCAAGTCCGGGTGATTTCAATTCCGTCATCGAGATTTCCAAGGCAGTGACATGGCCCACCATCTGCGCACTCACCAGAGCCGTGGAGAAGGACATCGATGTGGCGGTGGAGTCGTTGCAATACGCCAAGCGCAAGCGCATCCATACGGGAATCGGCACGAGCGACTCGCATATCCGCTACAAGTTCAACTCCAACCGTGAGGAAATCATCGAGCGTGCCGTCTCTGCCGTGAGATACGCCAAGAAATTCGTTGAGGACGTGGAGTTCTATGCCGAGGATGCAGGACGAACCGAGAATGAATACCTGGCCAGGGTGATCGAGGCCGTGGTCAAGGCCGGTGCCACCGTGGTCAACATCCCCGACACGACAGGATATTGCCTGCCCGAGGAGTACGGAGCAAAAATCAGATACCTCAAGGAGCATGTCGACGGCATCGACCGCGTAACCCTCTCCACCCATTGCCACAATGACCTGGGGCTGGCCACGGCCAACACCTTCAGCGGGGTGATCAACGGAGCCCGGCAGGTGGAGGTGACCATCAACGGCATCGGAGAGCGCGCCGGCAATACCTCGCTCGAGGAGATCGTCATGATCCTCAAATGCCACAAGGCACTGAACATCGACACCAATATCAATACGACCATGATCTATCCAACCAGCCGCATGGTGTCGGGACTGATGAACATGCCCGTTCAGCCCAACAAGGCCGTTGTGGGGCGGAATGCTTTCGCCCATTCCAGCGGCATCCATCAGGACGGTGTGCTCAAGGATGCATCCACCTATGAGATTATGGATCCCAAGGATGTGGGACTCGACGACAACTCCATCGTGCTGACAGCCCGGTCGGGGCGCGCCGCGCTGAAATACCGGCTCAGTGTGCTGGGCGTGAATGTGGATGATGAGAAACGGATCGACAAGATCTACCAGAAATTCCTCCGTCTGGCCGACCAGAAAAAGGAGATCAACGACGCCGACGTGCTGATGCTCGCCGGGGCTGACACGGCCGAGACACATGCCGTCAGGCTCGATTACCTGCAAGTGACCACTGGCATGGGAGTCAGGAGCGTGGCCAGCATCGGTCTCGACATCAGCAGCCAGAAGTTTGAGGCGGCTTCCACGGGCAACGGTCCTGTCGATGCGGCCATCAACGCGCTCAAGAAAATCATCCTGAAGAAGATGACGCTCAAGGAATTCACCATACAGGCCATTTCCAAAGGTTCCAACGATGTGGGCAAGGTGCACATGCAGGTGGAGTATAATGGCGGCGTCTATTATGGTTTCGGAGCCAACACCGATATCGTGACGGCTTCCGTCGAGGCCTATATTGATTGCATCAATAAATTCAGGGATTGAGGTGACATATCAGGAATTTTGTTTATATTTGCAAGCAGTTAACCAAAACAGCATCAGTGATGAATACACTCTTTGACAAGATATGGGACCGGCATGTCGTCAGACAGGTGGAGGACGGTCCGACACAGCTTTACATCGACCGCCTCTATTGCCATGAGGTGACCTCACCGCAGGCTTTCGAGGGGATGAGGCGGCGCGGACTGAAATGTTTCCGCCCGGAACGTGTCTTCTGCATGCCCGACCATAACACGCCGACGCACGACCAGGACAAACCCATCGAAGACCCCGTCTCAAGGACCCAGGTGGAGACCCTGGAGCGCAACTGCCGGGAGTTTGGCCTGACACACTTCGGGGTCATGTCGCCCGACAACGGCATCATCCATGTCGTCGGACCTGAGAAGGGACTTTCGCTGCCCGGCATGACCATCGTGTGCGGCGACTCCCACACCTCCACGCACGGCGCCATGGGAGCCGTGGCTTTCGGCATCGGCACCTCGGAGGTGGAGATGGTGCTCGCCTCGCAGTGCATCCTCCAGCAGAAACCCAAGTCGATGCGCATCAGCATCCACGGAAAATTGGGTAGGGGAGTGACGGCAAAAGACGTGGCCCTCTTTCTCATGTCGCGGATCACCACGTCGGGTGGTACGGGATATTTCATCGAGTATGCGGGTGAGGTGGTGAGCGACCTGTCGATGGAAGGCAGGCTCACCCTCTGCAACCTGAGTATCGAAATGGGCGCGCGGGGCGGTTTCGTGGCTCCCGACGAGAAGACCTTCGCCTATCTCAAAGGCAGGGAATATGCCCCCAAGGGTGAGGACTGGGACCGTGCAGTGGCCTACTGGAAGACGCTGCGCAGTGGCGAAGACGCAGTGTTTGACCGTGAACTCTCCTTCGACGCCGCAGAGATCGAACCGCGGATCACCTATGGCACCAATCCCGGAATGGGGGCGGGCATCACAGAGCGCATTCCCACGGTCGATGAGATCAAGGCCGAAGGCAGGGCTTCTTTCTCGAAAGCACTGGATTACATGGGCCTTGAGGGCGGTCAGCAGCTCCTGGGCATGCCCGTCGACTATGTCTTCCTCGGCGCATGTACCAACGGGAGGATCGAGGATTTCCGGGCCTTTGCCTCTCTTGTGAAAGGGCACCAGAAAGCCCGGGGCATCACGGCATGGCTCGTCCCGGGAAGTTGGGCCGTCGACCGGCAGATCCGTGAGGAAGGACTCGACCGGATACTCGCTGAGGCCGGTTTTGAGATCCGTCAGCCCGGGTGCTCGGCTTGTCTGGCCATGAACGACGACAAAGTGGCGCCGGGCAAGTATTGCGTGTCGACCAGCAACCGCAATTTCGAGGGCCGACAGGGACCTGGTGCCCGCACGTTGCTGGCCAGTCCGTTGGTGGCGGCAGCCGCTGCCATTACGGGTGTGATAACCGATCCAAGAACTTTTATGTAGTGACTATGAAACAGAAATTCAATATCATCACAAGCACATGTGTGCCGCTTCCGCTGGAGAATGTCGATACCGACCAGATCATACCCGCGCGTTTCCTGAAGGCCACCGACAAGGAAGGATTCGGCGACAACCTCTTCCGCGACTGGAGGTATGACAAGGACGGGACGCCGCGCAAGGACTTCGTGCTCAACGATCCCACGTATGGCGGTTGCATCCTGGTGGCCGGCAGGAATTTCGGCTCAGGCTCCTCGCGGGAACATGCGGCGTGGGCCATCGCCGGTTATGGTTTCCGGGTCGTGATCAGCTCTTTTTTCGCCGATATCCACAAGAACAATGAGCTCAACAATTTCGTGCTTCCTGTCGTGGTGTCGGAGGAGTTTCTGGCCGAACTGTTCCAAAGCATCAGCGACAATCCCAAGACAGAGGTGAGGGTAGACCTGCCCCGGCAGACCGTGACCAACCTCGTGACAGGCCGCTCCGAACTGTTTGAGATCAATGGTTATAAGAAGCATTGCCTCATCAACGGTTTCGACGACATCGATTTCCTCCTTTCCGACACTGACATCATCACATCATGGGAACAGCAGAGCAAATCATAGAGCGGCCTTACACCCATCCGTTCATCGAGATCATGGACAGCACGCTGCGTGACGGCGAGCAGACCAGCGGCGTGTCTTTTCTTCCCCATGAGAAGCTCATGATCGCACGTATGCTGATGACGGATATCAACGTCGACAGGTTGGAGGTGGCTTCGGCCCGGGTGTCGGAGGGGGAGAAAGAAGCGGTGAAGATGATCTGCAACTATGCGGAGCGCATCGGCATGCCCGAGAAGGTCGAGGTGCTGGGCTTCGTCGACGGACACGCCTCGCTCGACTGGATCAACGACTGCGGATGCCGCAACATCAATCTCCTGGCCAAAGGTTCTTTGCGGCATTGCCGGCAGCAGTTGGGCAAGTCGCCCGATGAGCATGTCGACGACATCATGCGGTCGCTGGACTATGCCGACCGTCTGGGCATACAGGTCAATCTCTACCTGGAGGACTGGAGCAGTGGCATGTCGGAGTCGCCCGAATACATCTATCACCTCATGGATGTGCTGGTGAAGACCCCTGTCAAGCGGTTCATGCTGCCTGATACGCTCGGCATCACCAACCCGCTTCAGGTGATTGAGTTCTTCCGCAAGATGAGGCGCCATTATCCCGACGTGCATTTCGATTTCCATGCCCATAACGACTACGACCTGGCCGTGTCTAACTCGCTCGCTGCGGTGCTCTGCGGTGCAAAGGGACTGCATGTGACCGTCAACGGACTCGGTGAGCGGTGCGGCAATGCGCCCCTTGCCAGTGTGCAGGCCATCCTGAAAGACCAGTTCAAGGCCCGTACCAGCATCAAGGAGGACCGGCTCAATGACATCAGCCGTCTCGTCGAGGAGTATAGCGGCATCGCCATCGCACCCAACCAGCCCATCGTGGGCGACAATGTCTTCACCCAAGTCGCGGGGGTGCATGCCGATGGTGACAACAAGGACAACCTCTATTGCAATGCCCTCGTGCCGGAGCGGTTCGGACGTAGCAGGGAATATGCCCTCGGCAAAAACAGCGGAAAGGCGAATATCGCCCTCAACCTCCAAAAAATGGGACTCGAACTGACTCCCGAGCAGATGGCGAAAGTGACGAGGCGCATCACCGAACTGGGTGACAGGAAGGAAATCGTCACTCAGGACGACTTGCCCTACATCGTCAACGATGTGCTGAAACACACCACCCCCGAGGAGAAAGTCAGGCTGATCAGCTATATGGTGTCGTCGGCCTATGGACTCAAACCTCTGGCGAGCATCAAGGTGGAAATCAACGGCAGGCAATACGAGGCCGATTCCACCGGCGACGGACAGTATGATGCCTTCGTCAAGGCTCTGAGGAAAATCTACAAGACCTACCTCGACCGCACTTTCCCCATTCTGGCCAACTATGCGGTGACCATCCCGCCGGGTGGCAGGACGGATGCCCTGGTGCAGACAGTCATCACGTGGAGAAACGGCAACAAGCTCATCCGCACGAGAGGCCTCGATGCCGACCAGACGGAGGCTGCCATCAAGGCAACGTTAAGAATGCTCAACATTTTCGAAGAGCAACAATAATTTCACCCGTCATCCGTTGAAAACAATAACATACAATCCCCTAAAACAACCGTTTTTATGAAACTGAGAATAGCTGTCCTCGCAGGCGACGGTATCGGACCGGAGATCATGCGACAAGGCGTGGCCGTCATGGATGCCATCGCCGAGAAATACCATCATGAAGTGGAATACAAAGAGGCTCTCTGCGGTGCACATGCCATCGATGTGGTGGGAGATCCGTTTCCAGAGGAGACCCTGCAGGTATGCAAAGAGGCTGATGCCGTGCTCTTCGCCGCCGTCGGCGATCCGAAATACGACAATGACCCCACGGCGAAGGTCAGGCCCGAGCAGGGATTGCTGGCCATGCGCAAGAAACTGGGTCTCTTTGCCAACATCCGGCCGGTGCAGACGTTCAAATGCCTTCTCCACAAGAGTCCGCTGAGAGCCGAACTGGTGGAGGGTGCCGATTTCATCTGTATCCGTGAACTCACCGGAGGTATGTATTTCGGCGAGAAATACCAGGACAACGACAAGGCATACGACACCAATATCTACACCCGGCCAGAGATTGTGCGCATCCTGAAAGTGGGCTTTGAATACGCCCGGCGGCGCCATCACCACCTCACGGTGGTGGATAAGGCCAACGTGCTGGCTTCAAGCCGCTTGTGGCGCCAGATCGCACAGGAGATGGAGCCCGACTATCCTGATGTCAAGGTGGACTACATGTTTGTCGACAATGCCTCGATGCGCATGATCGCCGAACCGACATTCTTTGATGTCATGGTGACAGAGAATACCTTCGGCGACATCCTTACCGACGAGGGCAGCTGCATCTCCGGTTCCATGGGCCTGCTGCCCTCGGCTTCCACAGGAGAAAGCACCCCGGTGTTTGAACCTGTGCATGGCTCGTGGCCCCAGGCTGCGGGGAAGAACCTGGCCAATCCGCTTGCGCAGATCCTCTCGGTGGCCATGCTGCTGGAGCATTTCGGTTTGACCGACGAGGGAACCCTTGTCCGCAAGGCCGTCGACGCCAGTCTTGATGCCTGTGTGCGTACTCCTGAGATTCAAGTGGAGGGTGGGGCAGCCTATGGCACCCGGGAAGTGGGCGCATGGATTGTCGACTGGATCAAGAACAGCAAATGATGCGGGTCGGAACCATCTGCCGGATCTTCCGCATTCCATCTGCGGGAAGGGCATGGAGATTGTCGCTCCTTGCCCTCCTCGTTCCGCTTGTTGTCTCGGGCCAGACCTACAGCGAGATGCTCGACTCGCTGGAAGAGGCCCAGGCCATGGTGAGGAAATTCCCCGACAACATCGACCTCCGGCTCAAGAAGGCGACGTGGAATATCTACCTCGAGCAGTGGAACTATGCCAAGGAGGAATACGACAGGGTGCTGTCACGTGACCCCAAGAATGTGGCTGCCCTGTATTACCGGGCTTTTGTCAATGAAAAACTGCATCGTTACAAATATGCCAAAAAGGATTACAAGACGATGCTGAGGATCGTGCCCGGCAATTTCAACGGATTGCTCGGTCTGGCCTTGGTCGAGCAGAAAGATTGGCATTATACAGAGGCCATGAACCTCATCAACCGTGTCGTGCAACTTTATCCTGACAGTGCGGTGGCCTATGCTGCCAGGGCCGGGATAGAACTGGAGCGTGGCATGCTCGAACTGGCCGAGTTTGACTTCACCGAGGCCATGCGCCTCGCACCGGCCAATACCGATTACATCATCAGCCGCGCCGACGTGCGCCTTCGCATGAAGGACAAGCGGAAAGCGCGTGAGGACTTGGACCTGGCTGTCGCCAAAGGCGTGCCGCGCCCGTCGCTCTCGGAACTGTATGCCCGGTGCAAGGAATAGGCAAACACTCCTTGGGGCTCTTTTGTCGGAATTGTCGGAATTATCGGAGGTATCGGAATTATCGGAATTGTCGGAATTATCGGAATTGTCGGAGGTGTCGGAGGTGTCGAAGGTATCGGAATTATCGGAGGTATCGGAATTATCGGAGGTGTCAAAGTCAGAACCGGAAACCGAGAGCGGTATTCACATACCAGTCTACCATTCTCACTTTATTTCTGCCGTTGGTGTAGCCGTAGGTGTTGGCCTGTCCGGTGATGGAGGCGAAGATTCTTTTGTGATTGTAGACGATGCCGCCCCTGACCACCCCGCCCAGGGTGATATGGCTTTTATGGGTCTCCATTTCACGGGGGATCAGGGATGTGGTGAATTTGCCGTCATCTTGCGGCTCTTCCAAATCAGGAAAGTCGATGTCGTAACTCCACGACTTGATCTTGTTGACGAGCGACACCATAGGCATGGCTTGAAGGCTGATCATCCATTGGCGCAGAGGGACCCAGTTGTAGGCATAGCCGGCCCCGACGGCAAACTGCCACTGCTTGGAGCGCCCCACGTCGTTCATCAAGTTGACAAGATAGAAAATCTCTTCTTTGTCGTAGGAGATGGACGACTTGAACCATGTGAAACCAGCCATCAGTGAACCGGCAGATTTCACTTGCTGGGTGCTTTGGTCGAAAACAGCCGTGTTGGAGTATCTTGAGCCATTGAACAGGTAGTAACCCTCCAGCAGAAGGGTCCTGACCTTGGCGGGTGATTCGAGATCGAGGTCATTCTCGTCTTCTACCTGAGAGAATCGGGAACTGCCCTCGTCTTTGACTCCAACAATGGTGTGCGTTTTCATTTTCGACACATCGTAGCCCCTGACCCGGAAGCTCAGGCCGTATCTGCTGCCACACATTCTGACGGTAAAGCTGTAGTTGTCGTTGTCGCTGAATGACTTCTGGTAGCCCATCCCGTAACCTCGGTAGCTGATGGATGCCCCGGCGGAGATGCCCAGCCCCGTGTCCATTTGGGGCTTGAACTCGATCCAGAAAGCGTCGTCGATGTCATCTGCATAGAAAGCATTGAGATGATAGTTGGTACGGTTTATGTTATTGCCCAATGCGATTTGCCACGGACGCTCTGGCACTATAATATAGGTGGAGTCGATGCCGCTTCTCGTCGACTTGTCGATATAGTCCCCGATCTTCACCAGCACACCTCCGATGCCGTCGCCAGCTGTGGCTGTCATACTTAGAAAATAGGATAGTAATAGCAGTAGTGTTCGATTCTTCATGCTCATACAGGCATTTTGTCTTGCAAAACTATTGATTTTTTGAGACAAAACCCATTTTTCTGCTTTTTTTTTGTTTGGCTTTAACCAAAAAAGCGATATTAACATAAATTAAGAGGAGTTGAGGCTAACTTTTGTTAATTTTGTAGGCCTTAACTATCATGTCTACTAAATGAATCTATACAGACCTAAAAATATACAACTATAATCACATAATCTCATGACAAACAAGTACGCACTTTTCAAAAAAGTCTGTATCTTGCTTGCAGTCATTTCTTTTGCGTCATGCCATGATATCGCCGACGACGACCATTACAAGGCTCCGGATTGGCTGAAAGGCAATGCTTGGGAAGTGATGGAAAGCGAGGGGAACCACACCACGTTCCTCAAGGCAATCGAATTGTCGGGCTTCAAACCCATTGTCAACGGCCAGAGTATTCTGACCGTGATGGCTCCCGACGATCAGGCCTGGCAGTCTTTCCTGCAAGCGGAAGGATACAGTTCGGTAGAGGACATGTATCAGAAAAATCCTCTCCAGCTGAGAAAGACCGTGGGCTATCATCTGATGTATTACGCCTACGATTGGTCGAAGATGGTCAACTTCCGCCCGACAGAGGGCGACGGGGCCACTGAGGAACAAAAGCAGGTCGCTGCCGGTCTCTACTACAAGCACCGCACCCGGAGCATGGACGAGATGGAGCAGATGAGAGGCAAGCTCAATGGTGTGGACACCACGGTGACCGTCTACCACTATGAGCGCTACCTGCCGGTTTTCAGCCACTTGATGTTTGCTTCCAAAGGCATTGACGCCAAGTCCAACTACGAGTATTTCTATCCTGGAAGTGCTTGGACGGGCGGCAGCAACGGTTTTAACGTCTCGAATGCCGGCGTCACCGACAATGAGGCTACGGTCACCGACAATGGTTATCTCTACCATGTCAACCAAGTGATCAAACCGCTGGAGACCATTCATACCACGCTGAAGAACAACGCCAACTACAGCGATTTCATCAATCTCTACGACACCTATGCCTCATTTGTGGAGGCCGACCAGGAGACAAGCACCTCGCTTGGCAAAGTGGTCTATGTGCAGGTGCATAACCCGTTGCCCAACATCGCCCTCGAATGGCCCGTCACCAATTACCGCAGTGTGGCTACGCTCGAGAGAGGCACCTACACCATCCTTGCACCATCCAATCAGGCCATTAGCCGTTTCTTCCAGACTTTCTGGGGACCGCAGAGCGGTTACCTGTCGCTCAGCGACCTCGACCCGCTGATCCTGCAGTATTTCATCATGCAGTCGTTTGCTGAAAACACCGACCCGGTATTCCCCGAGGAAATCGAGAAGAACCAAGTGATGACAGCCTACGGCACGCCGGTGAATATCAATACCAGTGAGGTCGACGACCGCCTCTTCTGTGCCAATGGCATCGTCTACGGCATGAACGACATGGACGCACCCGCGATTTTCTCCTCCGTGGTGGGACCGGCTTTCCGCGACACCACCTATCAGTGCTTCCTCTATGCGCTCGACGCAAGCGACCTCGTGCTCTCCCTGGCTTCCGACAAAGCCAATTTCGTGACGCTCGTGCCCAATAACCTGCAGTTCAACCAGAACGAGCCGCAGATGAGGCTCAATGTCACGACGCAGGGCAAGAACCTGGAGGTATACAGTGATGTCGACGGCAACTTCGCCAATGTGAGCAGCGGTCAGGCACGGAGCATTGTCAACATGCACACAGCATCCAATGTCTCTGAACTGAAGACCTCAGGCACGCAGGTCATCGAGACCAATACCGCATTCAACTATTGGTATGTGCGCGATGGAAAGATCACCACCAGCGCCTTGTTCAATGAGCAGTTGAATCCCGCCTATCAGGGCAATCCCTTCGTCGGTTTCCATGAAGTCAGCAACAACGGAGAACCCTGGAACAATGGCCGTGCTTACAGCTATGACTACCCGATGCTCTTCGCTGAGGCATCCGGCGACGGACTGACCCACCGCCTGGCTGTCGGCAACGACAAGAACTACGAGTATTATCTCTTCGCACAGTTGCTGCAGAAGGCAGGACTGGTGCAGAACGGCACGATACCCTCCATCGTCAGCGACGATACCAGATACATCGTCTTCGTTCCCACCAACCAGGCCATCAAGGATAACATCAGCAAGATTCCCGGCTGTTCGGCACTGACCATCGCCGACGACTATACCATCTCGGGCAATGTGTCGACCTCCAACAAAACCCTGTTGGCCAATTACCTGAGAAACTATTTCGTCTCCTCGCTGATGAATACCATCACCAGTTATCCTTATCCCGGCTCGTCGTGCAAAGGCTCATTCTATACCATGGGCACCGAGACGATGACCATCGGGGAAGAAGGTGATGGACTCTACGTCGGATTCAGTCCCGAAAGCAGGGTAGGCGTGAGCCGTAAGTATTTCAGCCTGCCTTTCGCCTTCGCAGATGGATGTATGCATTTCATTGACGGTATTTTACAATAAGACAGAGCGCCATGAAGCAGAACAAATTTCTCTACATCATAGTCATGCTGTTGTGCTCGGTGAGCATGACGGCCCAGGAAAAAGTGATCACGGGTACGGTGACCGAGGTGCTGGAAAACGGCACCAAAGACCCCATCATCGGTGCCAATGTGGTGCTCGTCAACAACCAGAACCGATACATCAAGGGAGCCGTGACCGATATCGACGGCAACTACTACCTGCAGGTGCCGGCAGATGCCAAGAACCTGAAGGTGAGGGCCACCTATATCGGTATGAAGCCCAAGACCGTGAACTACACCGGACAGACGGAGATTCATTTCGAACTGGAGAATGAGGCCGTGCTGCAAGAGGTGGTGGTCACCGGTGCCAGGGGAGGACGCGACGGAATGGGTATCTCGCGTATGGAGCAGACCTCCTCGGTGCAGAAAGTAGACCTCTCGGCCATCGTCGAGACCTCGCCCGTCACCTCCGTGGAAGAGGCGCTGCAGGGTCAGATCGCCGGTCTTGATATCAACCTCGGTGGTGATCCCGGTGCCCGAAGCAGTATCCGCATCCGTGGTACCAGTTCGCTCAGCGCCTCCAACGAACCGCTGATCGTGATCGATGGTGTGCCTCAGGATGTCGACATCACGGAAGATTTCAACTTCTCTACCGCCAATGAGGAAGACTTCGGAGCCCTGCTCAACATCGCACCGGCCAACATCGAGAGCATTGAGGTGCTCAAGGATGCCTCGGCAACTGCCATCTATGGCACGAAGGGAGCCAACGGTGTGCTCCTGATCAACACTAAGCGAGGTGCGATGGGTAAGACGAAATTCTCCTTCTCCTCGAAATTCACCGCGAAGAGAGAGCCCAAGAGCATCCCCCTGCTCAACGGACCTCAGTATGTGTCGCTCATGCAGGATGCTATCTGGAACGCAGCCAATGCCAAGGGTATCAGCAACGCAGCCAATGAGATGAACATGCTCTTCAACAATGCCGAACTCAACTACGACCCCAACTTCCGCTACTACGACGAGTACAACGTCGACACCGACTGGCTCGACGCCGTGAAGCAGAACGCCATCATCACCGACAACAACTTCTCGATGACGGGTGGTGGCGAGAAAGCGGTATACAAACTCAACCTCGGCTACTACGACGAACAGGGTACGACAGTGGGTACCGGTGTGCAGCGCCTGTCGGCGGGCATGAAGATCACCTATAACTTCAGCGACCGCCTGCGCGTGAGAACCGACTTCTCGTTCTCCAACACCAACAAGGATGCCAATGCGCTCTCGTCCGTGCGCAACATCGCCATGCAGAAAATGCCCAACCTCAGTCCCTACTGGATCGACGACGTGACCAAGCAGGCCACCGATGTCTATTTCTCGCGCGATGAGGATTTCCAGGGCTCATTCACCTCAACGGGTTCCAGCAGTGTCAGTTCGGCCAACTACAACCCCGTGGCCATGGTCAAGGAGGGCTATAACAAGACCACCCAGCGGGATGAGAAAATGACGATTACCCTGCAATACGACTTCCCCTTCAACCTGCAATACCAGGGATGGGTGTCGCTCAACATGCGTACCACCAAGAACAAGCAGTTCCTGCCGCAGGAGGCCACCGGCGTGCTCTGGACCAGCAGTCTGGCCAACATGAGTATCGACGCCACGACAGATGCTTTTGCCCTGCAGTCGGAGAACAAACTGATCTATAACAACACATTCGCGGAGAAGCACAAACTCATCGCCACGGCACTGGTGAAAACCGCCGACAACGAGAGTTTCAGCTACTCCAGCAGCACTTACGGCAACGCATCGGCCAACCTCAGCGACCCCGTCGTGGGCAGCGTGGTGCGCTCCTCCGGGTCCGGAAAGTCTGAGCGCCGGTCGATCTCCATGATCGGACAAGCCGTGTATTCGTTTGACAACCGCTACGTGCTCCGCGGCACCATCAACCATGAGGGCAACTCCACCATGGGTAAGGAGAAACGCTGGGGCACCTTCCCCGCTTTCGGCGCCGCCTGGAACATCGAGCAGGAGCATTTCTGGAGCGACAGCTTCAAAAAGTGGTTCAATGAGGGAAAAGTGCGTGTGGGCTACGGATGGTCGGGTTCCTCCCCATCGGGAGCATCCATCTATCTCGGTGCCTACAAGAGCCTCGGACAATATATGAACATGGCCGCCATCACCCCCGACCGCATGCAGCTCGACAATCTGAAATGGGAGACGACCCGAGAACTTGACCTCGGTATTGACCTCCGTCTGTTCAACAAGCTCAATATCACATTCGACTACTACGACAAACAGACCAGCGACATGCTGCTCAAAGACACCAAGTTGCCCGCATCCACTGGATACGACAAGGTGAAGTATATCAACTCAGGTAAGATGAGCAACAAAGGTGTGGAGCTGAGATTCGAATACCAGGTGTTCCGCAACAAGGACTGGACGGTCTCTGTCAATGCCAACGTGAGCCGAAATATAAATAAGGTGAAGGAACTGCCCAGCACCTGGGTGATGGACAACTACTCCTTCGGCAACGGCAACTATGCGCTCCGCATTGTCGAGAACGCCCCCGTCGGTTCGTTCTACGGCTACCGCTACCTCGGCGTCTACCAGAACGTGGAGCAGACCTACGCCCGCGACGCTCAGGGCAACGTGATGTATGACTGGCAAGGCAATGTCATCACGATGAAGAACGGAACGGTGCAGACCTATCCGGGTGATGCCATGTATGAGGACATCAACCACGACGGTGTGATCAATGAGAACGATATCGTGTATATCGGCAACTCCAACCCGAAATTCTTCGGCGGCGGTGGATTCCAGGTGAGATGGAAAGACCTCACGCTGACCACCTTCTTCTATGGCAGATACGGTCAGAAAGTCATCAACGGCGCACGTATCTCGCTCGAGAACATGTATGGAAAGAACAACCAGAGTACGGCAGTGCTCAACAGGTGGAGGGCTGAGGGCGACCAGACCGACGTGCCGCGTGCACTCTACGGCATGGGTTACAACTACCTCGGCAGTGACCGCTTCGTCGAGGATGCTTCGTTCCTGAGACTGAAGACCCTCTCGCTCAGCTATAACGTCCCCAAGAAATGGCTGAAGAAGTGGGGCATATCCAAACTCAATGTGTTCCTCACAGGCTACGACCTGATCACGTGGACCGGCTACAAGGGACAAGATCCTGAAGTGTCGATGCCGAACGCCACCAGTCTGGTGAGAGACAATGCCACCACTCCTGTGTCGAAGCGTTTCGCATTGGGTATTAATCTCGACTTTTAATACAGAAAACCATGAAGAGAAATATATTATCCATACTCATACTGGGAGCTGTCACCCTCACGACCACCACATCGTGTAATGACTGGCTCGATGTCCTGCCCAACAATGAGCAGGTGACCGATGATTACTGGAAGTCGAAAGAGGATGTCGAGGCTGTCATCGCTTCGGGCTATTATTACCTGCGCCAGTGTGTGCCCACCATCATCAAGTGGGGGGAACTCAGGGGCGGTTCGATCTACACCCAGAACTCCGGCGACGCCAAGCTCCAGGACTTCAACATGACACCCACTCACTCGCTGTGCGACTGGTCGAACCTCTATAAAGTGATCGGCATGGCCAATTCCGTGATTCTCTATGCCCCGCAGGTGGATGATGACACCTATTATGAGTCAATCCTCAATTCCCATCTGGCCGAGGCTTATTTCCTGAGGGCATACTGCTATCTGCTCCTGGTCAAGAATTTCAAGGAGGTGCCCCTCGTGCTCCAGGCCTATGTCAACGACGAAGCCAGTTTCGACCTGCCCAAGTCATCCGAGAGTGAGATCATCGCTCAAATCAAGGAAGATGTGAAGACGGCCCTTGCCACGGGTGCTGCCAAAGGCACCTATGAGGAAGATTGGGCCACCAAGGGCAGGGCCACGAAATGGGCGCTGTATGCGCTGATGGCCGATGCCTGCCTCTGGAGTGAGGATTACGATCAGTGCATCGAGTATTGTGACCTCATCCTCAATGCCAACGACGCCTTCCGTCCGGTGTTCATGACCAATACCAACGACTGGTATACCATGTTCTATCCCGGCAACAGCAATGAGTCGATCTTCGAGCTTAACTGGGACTATTCGCAGAACCAGACCAACAATTTCAACTCCCTCTTCACGCTGACCGTCTCGACACCCCTCCGTCCCACTTCGAGAGCCACCGAACTCATGAAGCAGGAGACACAGACGTTGAAAGACGGCGGACTGACAGAGGATGGCAGGATGGGACGCATGCTCATGGCCACCTATGTGCCCGACAACGGACAGGTGGTCGCCTGGTCTACCTCCAACCAATACTATATCTGGAAATACTACGGCACCGACGTGCCTGACATCACCGGCGGCGCACGCGCGCATCAGGATGCCAACTTCATCATCTACCGCATGGCCGAGATCCTCCTGACCAAAGCCACAGCCCTCACGATGAAGGGACAAGGTTCCTGGTCAGAGGCCGTCAGACTGATCAACAGGATACGCAACCGCGCCGGACTCTCCAATTTCAAGGACATCGACCCGTCGTCGGCCGACGCTGGTGCCCAGATCGCACAACTTGATGAGCTCACCCTGCTGGAGGAGATCCTCACCCAGAAGGAACTGGAATTCATGGCAGAGGGCAAGCGCTGGTATGACGTGCTGTGGCTCGGAAGAGTCGCTGGCGGCAAGTACAAGACGCAGTTCATCAGCAAGGTCATCGAGGGCAACCAAACCACTAACCAGCAATGGATCCAGTCTGTGCTTCAGGACCAGAATGCCTGGTACATGCCTATCCCGCAGGCCGATATCGAGCACAACAAACTGCTCGAGCAGAATCCCTATTATTCATCATCAAAATAAGGAAAGGAACTGACGTATGAATAACCATAGAATCTACAACCGAAGCATCATCTGCATGGCCCTGGCCGTCATGCTCCTCGCTGCGTGCGACAAAGATGTGTTCGACATCAATACTGATCCTTTCAAGGATGAGGTCTACAACACGTCGCTCACTTCCCCCATATCCACTTTCCTCACCGAACAGGAAGGTTACAGTGAATATGTGAAGATGCTCAATTACGCCAATATGTACAATGCGCTCAACCAGTCGTCCACGGGTACCAGTTTCACAGCTTTCGTGCCCAACAATGAGGCGATGCAAGAGTTCTACCACAGAAGGGGAGTCGACAGTCTGCAGCAACTGACCAAGGAGTATGCCAGGCAGTTCATCCTCTACCATACGGTGAAGGACTCCATCCTGCCCGAAGCTTTTGTCCAGCGCAAGCAGGTGCAGAACCTCAGCGGCGATGTCATCAGCATCCGCATCGACTCCGTCAATGCCGGACAAGCCATCCTCAATGATGAGGGACATGTGGTGGAGATGGGACTGAGTGCCTACAACGGCAAGGTATACGTCCTCTCCAAGGCGATGACCCCCCTGGTGGAGACCGTCTACGACCGTGTGGTCGAGGGCGGTGGCAGTACCATCATGGGAGAGGCTTTGAGAGCCACCGGATGGGATAAGCCGTTGAGCACGGTGATGGATACCACCCTCAACCAAGACAGGGAAAAGGTGGTCAACCATTATTATTTCACACTGCTCAACGTCACCGACGCCACCTTTGCCAAGGCAGGCATCCAGTCGCTCGACCAGTTGAAGTCGCAGCTCAAGAACGCCGACAAAGAAGGGTTGACCGAAGACTCCCTGCTCCGCAAATATGTGGGTTATCATATCCTGACCAACCAATACACCACCGATGAGTTGGGGGCTGCCTTAGGCTCGGATGTGACACGCATCTGGAGTTCCTCGGCCCGCAACCAGGTTTTCACCGTCACTTACGACAGTCTGGCAGCGCAGGTGGCTGACCGCTACGTGCTCAACGCCTCTGGAGTGTCGGCGAAATTCGTCCCCGCATCGTCGAATGTGCTCTCCAAGAACGGTTACGTGCACGAGCTCGACGGTTGGCTGCCGGTATGGGAACCCGAACAGGTGCCTGTGCTCTGGGACTTCGCCGACTATGCAGAAATCAAGAATCTCGTCGACGCCGAGTACTACCAGCCGGCAGAGCCGACAGCCTCGGAGCAGCGCTTCCGTGTCGCCACTGCCCCATGCTTCGAGTTTGAGATGGGCGAGGCCGGAACGAAGAACCGCAATTACAGCGACATCGACTACGTCACATGCCGTAGCAATCTCAAGAATGCCAACAACTACGACCGCATCGTGTTCAACCTCGGTTATATGGGCAAAGTGTCGATGCCGACCCCGACCATCGTCAGAGGCAAATACAAGGTGGAGCTGACCATCGTCTTCATGACCGGCAACAACTTCATGCGCCAGCAGACCGACGGCAACGGCGGTATGCTGAAGATGAGTTTCGACGACAAGGAAGAATACACCACGTTCTCGGCTCCGTATACCAAGGTGACCAGCGCCCTGCCCGGCGTCTACACCAGCACCCTCTACGAGGAAATCGAATTCCCCGAGACGGCTTCTCACCAGTTCAGCTTCATCATTCTCGATCCGGCTGCCAGTACCAACAGCAACTTCAGCCTGCAGTTTGACTATATGAAGTTCACTCCCATCGAATAACCCTAAAGACCGAAACAGATATGAAAACAACCAGTTATTTTCTCATTTCGCTGCTTGCTTTGGGCATGGCAGCTTCTTGCTCGGAACTGAAGGATGATGACCATTATGGCAATTTCGATACGCAGATCGCCAATAATGAGTTGAAGATTGTCACGGTGTCCTCTGAGGAATATATCAACAGCAGAAGTGACCTTTCGGACATCAACGACCTGTTTAAGAGTCAGGGTATTTACGACGAACTCCACAAGAAAGGACAGTTGAGTACGATGCTCGTCGTCACCAACGACCATTTCAAGAAGCCGGAGGAGAAGACGGAATTCGTCACCCGCTCCCACATCAGCGACATCTCCCTTTCACCCGCCAACCTCGAGGATGGCACCCGCCTGATGATGTGGCACGGGAAATATGTCAATGTCAGCATCGACTCCGTCGGAAAGAACGGCAACATTATCGACCATATCCTTTTCAACAACGGCGCCGTGAAAGAGGTAATCAAGACGACCACCGGCTACATCTACGTGCTCTCGGAGATGATCGAGACGCCCACCTCGCTCTATGACTTCATCAATGACCTCGACGATGATTACTCCATCTTCAGGGATATGGTGCTGGCTTCCGGCGGCAGGGAGTTCGACCGTGCCAACAGCAAGGCCATCGGTGTCAACGACCAGGGAAACACCGTCTATGACTCGGTGTTCATCTATCGCAACACCTTCTTCGACGCCGTGAATTTCGACATGAACTCGGAGTCGCTCACCGCCACGCTGCTCCTGCCTTCCAACAAGGTGATCAACGACGCCCTCGAGGTGGCCCATCAGAAACTGCAGAACTGGGAGCTGGAGCGCAGCGACAGCATCCTGAAGAACTGGATTCTGAAATCGGCGTTCTACAACCGCAGATACACCCCGGCCCAGATCCAGACCACCGAACTGCAGGACCTCAAGAGTATCTACAACACCCAGTGGCGCACCAACGTACAGAAAGTGGACACCTCGGATCCCATCGAGCTCTCCAACGGTATCGTATACAAGATCACCCATCTGCACCTGCCCAACAATGTGCTGATGTACAGGCTGAAGGACTTCTTCTATTACTACGAGAATTGCACCGATGAGCAGAAGGCGGCCTATTTCAAGACCACCAACCTCAATTTCAAGGAGTGTGCCACCGAGGTGGCGGCCTGGTCGCCGCTGCCAGGCGTATGGCCCTACCACGAGAACCGTATCATCCGCTTCGACAAGCCGTCGGAGATCGCCGATGCCGACGGGTTCCAGCTCGATTTCACACCGATCAAACTCAATGAGGACGGTACGGTGAGACCCTATCTCTTCCCTCCAGGCGCTTACCGCTTCGCCATGGGATCCGTGCAGAACCAGAATCTCGACATCACGGTCGTCGTCCTGGCTGAGGGACAAGAGATCGCCCGTTCCCGCACGATCACCTGGAGTTCTTCCACTGAGTTCCATTACGACCGCGGAACGACCTTGTCGAACACCCATCCCGAGGGTTATGATGCCTCTTATGTCAGAGAGGTGGGCGGCAACAGCCGTGCTGCCAACTACGACACCGACGGCGGTCAGATGATGGAAGAGCTTGTGATCCCCGACCTGAAAGGAGACGGCACTCCGCTGCAGATCACCATGCGCATCAATTGCGGGTCATGGGCAGGCAAGACCAACGTGAAGATCCATCACTGGTGCCTGCGCCCGACGGTAAATAATTATTAATCCTTTTGAATATCTATACAATATGAGCAATACGATCAAAAAATGGATATTGTGCCTGGCCATGCCGATGGTCTTCACCATGGGGGCATACGCCCAGAAGCTGAGCGGTCATGTGTTCTCTTCCACCAATCAGCCAGTGGTCGATGCCGTCATCACCAGTCCGGGATGCTCCACGGTGCGTTCGGCCAGCGACGGCAGTTTCACCATCGAAGGGGTTGCCAAGGGAAATCCTGTCACGGTCATGCATGACGGCTTCTTCCAGCAGCAGTTCTATGCCAGTGAGAGCAATGCCAGCGGCATCCGCATCTTCCTCGTGGAGAACGACAAGACCAGATACAACGAGACAACCATCACCCCGTTTGCCACCTCAGTCGGACAGATGTCTGTCAGCAGCATGGCCAACGTCAACCGCAAGGACTTCGCCCTCGGGTCATTATCCATCGACAATGCCCTCAAAGGGGAGGTGGCTGGACTGCAGATGGTCAACAAGAGCGGTATGACGGGTGAGGGTGCCTATATGCAACTCCGAGGCGTGCGCTCCCTCGTGGCAGAGAACAATCCGCTGATTGTCATCAACGGCGTGCCTTACATGCCCGATGCCAACCTCAGCCAGATTATCGGCGGTTACTCCCGCTCACTCTTCCAGAGTCTCAACAACCTCGACATCCGCAATGTCACCGTGCTCAAGGGAGCTGAGGCCGCCGCATACGGTTCGATGGGTTCCAATGGCGTGATCATGATCGAGACCGACCAAGCCAGTTCGACCGACATGAACACCCGTATCTCTTTCTCGGCCATTGCCGGCATGAACTGGAACTCGAAACGCATCCCGCTGATGAACTCCTCTGACTACAAGAACTACCTCTCGGATATCGGTCTGACCTATTATCCCAACATGGAGGCTTTCTTCAACGACTTCAATTTCCTGCGTGATCCCAATGCCAACAAGTCCTACCTCTATCAATACGACACCGACTGGCAGGATGAGATCTACCGCAACTCCTCCACCATGGACTATCTCTTCCGCGTGGAAGGTGGTGACAACATCGCCAAATACAACATCTCTCTCGGCTACATGGGCGATCAGGGCACGCTGAAGAACACCAACAGCGACCGTTACAATGCCCAGATCAACGCCTCGGTGCTGGTGAGCAAGAACTTCGAGATCAGGGCCAATATCAACACCGCTTACCTGAAGGGGCAATATCAGGAGCAGGGCTATTCACTGGAGACCAACCCGTTGCTGGCCGCCTATAGCCGTTCGCCGCTTCTCAGTCCTTACCAGAGTGATATGTACGGCAACCTGATCAACAACTATGCCAGCTATTGGTTCGGCGCCATCCAGAACGAGGACTTCATCGTGAGTAACCCTGTGTCCTTGGTCAACACGATGTCGGGCAAGAACAGGCAGTATGACATGAACATGAAGATCCACCTCATTTACAGTCCGCTGGCCAACCTCACCCTCAATGGCATCGTAGGCATGTATTACAACTACAACCAGGAGGAAGCTTTCATCCCCGGCATCAACAATGAGGACATCGTGCCGCTGTTCGACCAGTATGGTCAGGCCGACAACACCATCCGTGTGGGAACAAACCATACGTTCAACATGTATTATAACGTCAATGCCGCCTATAAGCTCAACATGGGTGAGACGCATAAGTTGAATCTCAACTTGGGCTGGCAGGCACTGACCACCTCGTATGAATACGACGCCGGCTTTGGCCGTAACTCCAACAACGACTTCTACCAGACACTGGGTGATGCTCAGTCACTCGGCAAGTATTTCTCGGGTTACAACAACAAGTGGAACTGGATGAACGTCTATGCCCATGCCGACTGGACCTTCCGCAATCTGGTGAAAGTAGGACTGACCGGAGCTTTCGACGGCGCTTCCTCCGTGGGCAAGAATGCCACCAGGATGTCGTTCTATCCTGCTGCCGATGTGGTGCTGATGGCCAAGAACCTGCCTGCGCTCTCCACCGTGGACTGGCTCGACAAACTCAATGTCTATGCCAACCTCACCTTCACAGGCAATAGCCGGTTCTCGTCGAAGTTTGGCAAGTATTACTACACCTCCAATCCCTATCAGACCATCTCGGGTATCGTAAGGGGCAATGTGCCGAGTACGGACATCAAACCAGAGCGTGACCGCACGGTGAACTTCGGTATTGACGCCGCACTGATCCGGCATCGCCTCAATGTGGGCCTTGGCTACTACAGCACTCTGGCCACTGATGTGCTGATCTCGGGCAACCGCTCACCGATTCTCGGATCAAGCGCTTACTACAACAATGAGGCAGAGATGACCTCAAAAGGTTTTGAGGTGACGCTGTCGGCATCACCCGTCTATACCAAGGACTTCAGATGGACCATCGGCGGAACTCTGACCACGCTCACCAACAAGGTGAAGTCGCTGGGCGCGCTCAACGAGATCGTCAGTTCGCTGTCGGACGATGCACAGATCATCACCAAGGTGGACGAGAATCCGTATTCGTTCTACGGCCTGAAGGCTTTGGGCGTCTTCAAGACCACGGCCGAGGCCGACGCGGCCAACCTCACGGCCAACGGGCAGAAGTTCCAGGCTGGTGACGTGCATTATTACGACAAGAACGGTGATGGCGTCATCGACAACGACGACCGCATGATCATCGGATCTGCCGCCCCGGATTTCTTCGGATCGGTTTTCACCCGTTTTGAATACCGCAATTTCGCTCTCGACATGACTTTCGCTTACTCCATGGGCAATGATGCTTACAATGCCGTGCGCAGGATCACCGAGTTGTCGAGCAATTTCTCCAACCAGGCCACATCCGTCAACCGCCGTTGGCTGATGGAAGGCCAGGACACCGATGTGCCGCGTGTGCGCTACAACGACCGTGTGGGCAACAATGCGTTCAGCGACCGCTGGATAGAGGACGCAGGTTACATCAAGTTGCGTGACATCACCCTGAGCTACACCTGGAACAAGCCCATCTGGAACTTCATCCAGAGTGGCGTGGTGTTCGTCACCGGGCAAAACCTCTTCTGCTTGACCGATTATCTCGGTGTGGACCCCGAGTTCGCCTACTCATACAGTCCGCTCATGCAGGGTGTTGACTATGCCAAGGCCACGGCTCCCCGCTCCGTGAGATTTGGTGTGAATCTGAAATTCTAACGACGATAAAAACATGAAGAAGATGAGAAATATGAAACAGATATATCGGTGCGCCGGCACTATGGGTCTGGCAGTCGTCCTCCTGTCGCTCTCGGCATGTTCTGATTTCTGGGACCCTGAGACCGAGGATGAGTTCAACGGCGACCAGGGATTCACCGCCAACACGGAGATGTATACCGGTTTCCTGGGCATCATGACCAAGATGCAGGATGTCGGCGACAAGGAAATCCTGCTGACCGAGACACGCGGCGAACTGATCGAGCCGACAGAGGAATCCAGCAACGAGCTGATCGCACTCAACAACTACGACAGCAACCTGCAGACCAACTCCTACGCCAATCCGCAGGGCTATTACGAGGTGATCATCGCCTGCAATGACTATCTGGAGAACATGCGGCAGTATAAGTCGAGGCCGAATGTCGACATGTCGGCATGGCAGTGCCTTGTGGCTTCCGCGCTGCGCACGAAGGTGTGGACCTACAAGACCTTGGCCGAGATCTATGGACGTGCGGTGTGGTTTGATGATCCCATCCACGAAGTGACCGACATCCAGTCGGGTGACAAGTTCCAGATGATGGACCTGGCACAGTTGATCGACAAATGCCTCGCCACGCTTGATGCAGGTTTCGACGGCGTCTCTTCCGATGCTGACATCGATTGGTATGAATGGCTCGACCCGACGCACAGCGTGAGCCTCTCCAGCAGCCAGTATAGGAAATGGAACTACATGGTGCCGGCATACGCAGGTCTGTATGCCGAACTGTGCCTGTGGAAGGGAGCCGTGCTTGATGCCGCCAACCAAGATGCCACGACCTATTACAAGAAAGCGGCCGACCTGATGCTGGCTGCTCTGGGCAAGGAGATCAATGTCACTGCCGATCCAGGGTCCAATGTCTACTGGCTCCCTTCAGCAGCCACCCCCGGCCACTACAGTCCGATATGGAACAACAGCCAGCCTTATCCTTACGAGGCGGTGTCGGCCATCATCTACGACTATACCAACAACCAGACCAACACCTTGTTGAAGCACTTCTCCAATGAGTATCCCAACAAGTATCTGCTCCGTCCGTCTGCCAACGGCAAGGCCCGTTTCCTCAGTGCGGCTTTCAACCCCGGAGCTACCACCAACGACACGCGTTACAAATGCGTTTTCGGCACGTCATCAGGTCAGGATTACATCTCGAAGTTCCGCCCTGTAGGCAGCACCGCCCGAGTCAACGCCTTCCAGGACGACTGCCATATCTACATCTACCGCGCCACCCAGTATCACATGATGCTTTGTGAGGCGCTCAACCACCTGAAGCGATTCACGGCGCTGAATGCCGTGCTGAACACAGGTGTGAAGGCCGGTGAGGACGACAATTGCTTCCATCCCGAACAGGCAGAGTGGGAGGGATTCGCCAGTACGGTGGACCCGACGAAGAGCGACTGGACAGGAACCGCCAACTGGGGCACCCGTCGTTATCCGTCGCTGGGCATCCGCGGCTGTTTCACAGGACTTGTGGATCGCACCCTGATGGACAATACCCACGAACTGGGCGAGATGGGCACCATGAAGTTCAACGACTTGGCTTTGCTCGACGAGTCGATGCTGGAGTTTGCCGCTGAGGGCAAGGTCTATCCGATGATGAACCGCATGGCCGTGCGCTACGCTGATTTGTCGATTGTGGCCGACCGCGTCTGTGGAAAATACGAGAACGAGGCACAGGCCGCCAGTGTCCGCTCCAAGATCATGGCCGGCGACAACTGGGTACCTTTCGACTTGCAGTTCAAGTAACTGCAAGTCGCTTTCATTCGAAAGATAACGAATACCATATTGTTTCTATTATTATTTAATCTTTGACTTATGAAAAAAATCTTTACGCTGACAACACTGTTGCTCCTGGCCATTGGCATCAATGCACAGGAGACGTACAGAAGGTCTTGGGACTTCACGAAGTGGAGCGCCAAGACAGTTGAGAACCTGAAGGCCGAGTCTGCCAAGGGACCGACCACCGGTGCATGGTCGGATGTGGAGAAATCCTCCGCTACCGAGCCGACAGACCTCTCCCGCGACAACTGCTTCTGGGAAGTGACCGCCCAGGGCAATGCCGACGGTGCCACCCTGATGGCAAACGGTGAGGTGATTCCCGAGTTGGAGGGATTGCTTTACACCAACACGACCGCCCGTTCGCTGGCCATCGCAGTCAACTATCAGGAACCCAATGCCGCCAGCAGCTTTGGTCCCTACAAGGGAGCCTCTTATCTCTGGCTGGGCAGTTCGAAGAAAAACTATTTCATCATCCCCCACGTAGCTCCGGGTACCACCATTAAGATGGGTGTGGAGTCACATAAGCTCTCCGATGCTCGCGGTGTGCAGCTCTATCTCGGCCATGGCACTTCAGGCACACAGTTGCTTGGCACAGATGGCAATGCCGTCGGAGCCCCCACCGAGTATCAGGACCAGGAGTGGGTGGTGCCTACGGATGCAGCCGACACACCCAACGAGGACGGCACTTACGACATCCAGATCTACAACACCAACGGTTGCCATATCTACTACATCACCGTGGGTGAGGGCGACCAGCAGGTGGAGGAAGCCAAGAAGATCGGTTACCTCTTCAATGGCAGCAACGCCGACGATCTCGTCTACGCATTCATCAGTGGTGACAGCCGTTTCGATGTCACTGATATCGACGTGGCTTCCACTCAGCCCTCTGTCGAGGAGTTGCAAGCCTACGATGCCATTGTCATCAGTCCGACAATCGGTGCCGACAATGCCTATCTGAGTACCATCAAGAAGGTGATCGCTTTCGAACCCGTGCTCAACCTCAATCCCAACCTCTATGAGGCATTGGGCTATGGCAAGGCCGTGAAGACCGCAACCAACGTACTCACCGTGACCGATCCGTCGAATGAGATTTTCGAGGGCTTCGATACCTCTGCTGCCATTGAACTCCTCACCGAGGGCGGCATCACGGGAGTCGAACTGGGTGATTATTTCGCCAATGACGGCATTCAGGCAAAAGCTGGCGACGCCGTGGCTATCCATACCCACAACCGCACCCGCAATGCCTACATGCTCCTGCCCATCACCCTCGAGGATATGGGTGTCATCTCCGAGCAGGCCATCATCAGCCTTCCTTCACAGGCCCTTCTGGCAGTCGCAGCCACCAAGAACAAGGTGACGGCTGTCAGCAAGCCCAATATCTCTCAGGAATACCAGGACGGTCAGACCATCGTGAAGATCGTGGCCGCTAATTCCTCAGCCATCTACTACACCACCGACGGCACAGATCCCACCACAGCCAGCCAGCTCTACACGGAGCCGTTCACACTCACCGCAGCAGCCACTGTCAAGGCATTCGGCGTGGGTGATGGCTATTACGACTCAGAGATCGCAGAGGCAGCTGTCGTCATCAAGTCACAGGCCAATGCCCCTGTCTTCGCCGTGGCCCGTGAGGCCGGCAAGTCGGTTGTGACGCTCACTGGTTCCAATGAGGGCACTACCGTTTACTACAACTTCAACAAGAGCAATGTCATCACCGAGTCGGTGGCTTACACCGAGCCGTTCGAGGTGACTACTCCCGCCACGGTCTATGCTTTCGTGGCAGGCGGCGACTTCCTTCCCTCAGAGGTGATCGGCAAGTTCGTGGGTGTCGACGGACTCGACAACTCCAACATCCGCTGGGATGTGATGGCTCACTTCGACGCCAATGCCGACGACTGGAAGGGCAAGGGTCAGCAGACCGATGACGCTGGCAACATCGTCAACGCCAACTACTTCTTCACCTGGGG
>OCTW011618297.1_pt1 | contig 46612 bp, 33 predicted proteins | sample 1539671 | NCBI WGS metagenome assembly OCTW01 (sample SAMN02144230, study PRJEB22623) | gut metagenome | biome: sheep rumen | host: Ovis aries | place: New Zealand
GGTGTGTATAGCGTTCGTGCTGCCAACGAGATGGGTGGTTTGAACGAGGCATCAGAGAGCGTGACATACGCTGCACCTCTCATCCTCACCACATCACAGAATATGGCAGGCTACCGCACATTCTACGATGCTGAAAACTCTTACGTCGCTGATGAGAACACAATAGTATATGTTGCACAGCTCAAGAGAGAGACAGAAGTGGTGCTCAGCAGACTTACAGACAATGTGGTACCTGCTAATACTCCTGTAATACTCAAGACCACTGGACTGAAGGATAACGGCACAGCAGAAGCATATTATCAGATTACGCTGACCCCTAATGATGAGACATATTATCTTGGTGTGAACCTTCTGGCAGTTACAACAGAAGGTCAGGACCTCTCTGCTGGTGCTTATCGCCTCGGATGGGATGCAGAAGACGGCGTAGCCTTCCGCCTTTGGAATCCGTCATCAGCTTCTGCCGGTATAGTATATCTTAATGTGCCTTCTTCTCTCGGTGCCAAGTTCAGCATCATCTTTGATGAAGAGGAAGAAGTTGACCCTACAGCTGTCAACGCAGTGACAGAGGCTGGCGAGACCATGGCAGACGGTGCTGCATATAATGCCGCCGGTCAGAGGGTAGGCAAGGCATATAAAGGACTTGTTATAAGAAACGGAAAGAAATATAGTAACAAATAATTTGATAATTATATTATGAAGAAAGAATATAACAGCCCAGCCGTACGCGTAGTTTTACTGCACCCAATAACACTCCTTGCCGGGTCAGCAGATACCATTCCTGTTTCTAACAAGCCTGCAACAGAATGGAGCGAGGCAAAGGGAAGTTTCGGTTCAGTTTGGACCGAGGACGAAATAGAAGAATAATATTCTGATGAAAACTTTTTGATTTGTAGTTGATAAAAACTGTATGTGGTCAGACGGTCATTATACCTTATACAAAGGTATGATGGCCGTCTTTTGCGTTCTTTTGTTTTTGATATTTGAAAAAAAAAATGTAACTTTGTTATTAATACGAGATAATACTCTCCTTGTGGTGCGAGTAATCAAGAGAAAATATATACTAACTATGAAAATACAACTCAATATACATTATGGTACGGAGACAGGTGAAGCACTGTTTCTAAACATACAAAATGCTGACGGCACGGTGCGTACGGTGCGCATGACCAATATGGACGGTGACCATTGGCAGTGTGAGCAGTCGGTAGAGCCTGACGGTGCATTCTGCTACTATTACTCGGTAGTCAGCGACGGCGTGGTAAGGCATACCGAGTGGACCACCCAGGCACACCGCCTTAATACAAACCGCCAAGGCGTGTCGCTCTATGTGGCGTGGGATGTCTGGATAGATATGCCCCATGACACCTATCTCTATACTTCAGCCTTCACGCAGTGTGTGAATCGTCGTGAGTCCACTGCGCCAATGCCGTTGCGTGAGCAGCCTACGTGCATAAGGTTGAAGGTGCGTGCGCCCCAGTTGCGAGGCTATGAGCGTCTTGTCATGGTGGGCAGTCACCCCGTCTTAGGCGACTGGAGTCTGGACCGTGCCTTGCGTTGTGAGGAGCAGGCTCCTAATGAGTGGGTGTGCGAGGTCAGCGCAGAGTATCTGGCTGAGCAGGATATTGAGTTTAAGTTCGTGGCGGTGAGAGACGGCAATGAGCTTGACTCGCCGCTGTGGGAGACCGAGGATAACCGCCGTCTGCATGTGCCGCGTCTGCGTGGTGGTGAGATAGTGGAGTATGAGTTGTCACAGGCGTTCTTCCGTATATGGAACGTGAAGAAGGCAGGCACCCTGATACCCGTGTTCTCCCTCCGCACGCGCGGCAGCTTCGGCGTGGGCGACTTCGGTGACCTTAAGGCCATGATAGACTGGGTGGAGTACACCGGGCAGCGGCTGCTGCAGGTGCTGCCCGTCAATGACACCACGATGAACCGCACGTGGACCGACTCCTATCCCTATTCATGTATCAGCATCTTCGCCCTGCATCCGCAGTATATGGACCTACGCCAGTTGCCGCCGCTCCGCGATGCTGCGCGCATGGCAGAGTTTGAGGCCCTGCGCCAAGAACTCAACGCCCTGCCTGTGATAGACTATGAGCGTGTCAACCGTGCCAAGGAAGACTACCTGCGCCAGCTCTTCGCACAGGAGCGGACAGCAGTGTTGGGTAGTGAGGACTTCAAGACATGGTTTGAGGAGGAGCAGCAGTGGCTTGTGCCTTACGCCATGTATAGCGTGATGCGTGATGAATACCATACCGCCGACTTCTCCCGCTGGCCCGACCATAACACATGGAACGAGGCAGACCGCGCGGCGCTTCTTAACCCGCGCACCAAGATATACAAGCAGGCGGCATATTACTATTTCGTACAGTATCTGCTCGCCAGCCAGATGCGAGCGGCGCATGAGTATGCGCGCCGTAAGTGCGTCATACTGAAGGGCGACATACCTATCGGCGTGCATCCCCACAGCTGTGATGTGTGGCAGGAACCGCAATACTTCAACCGCCGCTACCAGACGGGAGCACCGCCAGATGACTTCTCTATCAACGGACAGAACTGGGGCTTCCCTACATATAACTGGGATGCCATGCTCAAGGACGGCTGCCAGTGGTGGGTGCGACGCTTCCAGAACATGCACAAGTATTTCGATGCCTACCGCATAGACCACGTGCTGGGATTCTTCCGTATCTGGGAGATACCTGGTCATGCCGTGCACGGACTGTTAGGACAGTTCCAACCGGCTCTCGGTCTTACTGCAGCAGAGATAACCACCTACGGACTGCCTTTCAACAAGGAAGTGTTTACGGAGCCTTATATCATAAAGGAGGTAATAGAGGATATCTTCCATGAGCGCGCGGCGGAGGTCAGGGACAAATACCTTGTCCCGCTCACTGACGGACGTTACAAGATGCGCCCGGAGTATGACACCCAGCGTAAGGTGGAGGCGGCAGTAAAGAATGACGACACCCTGCGTGACGGGCTCTATACGCTGCTCAGCGACGTGCTCTTCCTGCCCGACCATAAGAACCCCACGCTGTATCATCCGCGCATAGCTGCGCAACACTCATATATATATAAGGTGTTGCTCACGGAAGCGCAGCGCAACACATTCAACCGTCTCTATGACGACTATTTCTACCAGCGCAACACCCTCTACTGGCAGCGTGAGGCAATGAAGAAACTGCCCGTGCTCGTTGAGGCTACGCGTATGCTTGTGTGTGCCGAGGACCTCGGTATGATACCTCCGTGTGTTCCCCAGGTGATGAGCGACCTGCGTATCCTCTCGCTTGAGGTGCAGTCCATGCCTAAGGAGTACGGCGTGGAGTTCGGTCGTCCTGAGCGTTACCCTTACCGTTCCGTCTGCACACTTGACAGTCATGACATGGCACCACTGCGTATGTGGTGGGATGAGGATGAGGAGCGTGCCCAGAGATATTACTCACAGGTACTCGGCAGACGTGACGAGGCTCCCCATCCGTTGCCTTGCTGGCTGGCACGCGATATCATGAGCCGTAATCTCCTGGCGGAGTCCATGCTCTGTGTGCTCTCACTGCAAGACTGGCTCGCCATCAGCGAGGATTTGCGTCATCCTGACCCACAGGCGGAGCGCATCAACATCCCTGCTAATCCACACCATTATTGGCGCTACCGTATGCACCTCAACATTGAGGATATGCTCGCCAACCAGCGCTTCTGTGATGACGTGGCGGAGATGATACGTCAGGCTGGCAGATGATTTGTGTCAGAAAAGGTACTATTCCTTCAGTTCTATAACTCCTGCCTTTTCCAAAATTGGAAAAACGTGCTTGGCTAATATGCGGTCAGACTTCCTTTCCTCAGAATAGTATTCTGTATGCAGGTCGTCGTGACCGTATATTAGTTTCTCCATCAGTGCATCGTCAATCAGATGAGCCTCGGTATATTTCTTTCCATTGCTACTGTCAGAGATCAGATAGCATACCCTGTGGCGTATCTGGTTGCTGTTATAGGTGAAGTGGCTGCCTGTACCGGCAAGCATTTGTGAAGATGTCTGCCACAGTTGCGCTTCTTTTCCTATCACTTCGTTTACGAAGATAACGCCGTTGTCATTGCTACGCCAAGCCCTTGCGTAGCCGTTCTTGAACCGCACCTTCTTACGTATCAGTTTACGGCAATTCACGTATAGCTCGTTATCCTTCTTTATGGCGAAGGCGTTCTTCTTCAGCACCTTGTCGATAGAGTCATTCCCCGTTGTCAGTCTGTAGTCATTACTGCCTAACCATAACTTCCGTCCCTGTCCGTTTTGAAGGCAGTATAACGTGTCTAAAGGCTCATACCTGTCGGCTATAAGGTCCTCATAGCTTTTATAGTAGCCGCATTTGGCATTTATGCTTATTGTCGTAAGCAGCAGAAGAGCATACACAATCAGATGCATATTTCTTCTTGTAGAAAGAATGTTGTTAACATTGAACATTGCATACAAATTTTTTACTGTGCAAAATTATAAATAAAATTTGAAAAACCGATATCCTTCCCGTGGTTTTTTCTGAGCAGACAGCTTAACCGCAGTCAACACTCTGTCTTTTATGCTATGTGTGTTCAGATCAATGAGCACGGCACGCGTTGACGCTTGCAAGAATCTTTTCCGAGAAATTCACTCTCAATACTTGGTAGTCCATGTCTGAGGATTATAGGATTTAAGGATAAAGACTTAAGCAGGTCGATGACAGAAGCAAAAATCCTAAAATCCAAAAATCCGCAGATGGAACGAACTACATAGAACAGGACATTTGGGTAATTTTGCCTTTGTGTTTTTGTCTGCGAAAAAATGCAAACCAAGAGAAAAGCTTGTGATATTTAACTAATTTTAGACTTTAGAACATCTTTCAACTTTATTTAAGTTAAAAGATGTTTTTTTTTTTTACCAACTATTAAAATTTGTTATTATATTTGCATCCGCTTTATTTCTGATCGCGGGCTGGATGATTCTCTTGGCACCGCATGAAAGGTTGGAAGAAATGACTTGAAGAAAAGGTAAGAAGATGAGAAGCGGATTTATATCTACTACTGTTTATATAGTTTTTCTTACGGTGTGCATCGCAGCCGCTGTAGACACGCATCTGTTTGTCTATCCGTCGTTGTCGCGCTCCCTGCTCATGGAGTGCGGCCTGCTACTGCTGGCGTTGGTTGCTTTCTGCCACCGTGCGTTATGTGGGACGGTAAGGCCTGTCGGCGGACTGTGCGTCTTTGTCGCTCTGTGGACGGGATATATCTTGCTTCACGGCAGACTGTCGGAGGTTACGGAGCTGTACCGCACGGTATATCTGTGTGTCACCTTGTTGTCTGTCATCTCTCTTTCATACTGTCTCAGGGCAGGGTTGCTTACACAGGAGAGAATTTACAGCGGTTTGCTGGTCATCGGACTTATACATGTCTTTTGTGTCTTTGCACAGAGGATGGGGTTCATGGAGCCAGAGAGTTCTATGTACACTGTGACGGGGGCGTGTGACAATCCCAATGTCACGGCGATGTATCTTGCTGGGTGCGTTCCGCTTATTGTGCATAGGCTGAGGTGCTCGGACAGGAGGGGGGCTTATGTCGTTTTCCTCGTCCTTGCTTTGTTTGCTGTTGTCTTGTTGCGTTGCCGCACGGCTTACATCGGTTTGGCTGTGGAGGCTGCCGTGTTTTTTCTCTTTTCGTCTAAGGATTCAAGGATTAAGGGATTTTCATTACTGAAGAATAGTGAGGGGGATAATCCTAAAATCCATAGTTCCATAGGGAAAGTGTTTTTAGCGGTGGTGACATTGCTTGTTGTCTCCGTCGCGGCGGTGAGGATGTATCAGATGAAGCGTGACAGTGCGGACGGCCGTCTGCTGGTATGGAAGGTGTCTGCCTCTATGATAGCTGAGCATCCTATGGGCTGCGGCTACGGGTTGTTTCCCAAGCACTATAACCTGCGGCAGGGGGAGTATTTTCGCACGGAGCACGGTACGGAGACGGAGCGCAGGAACGCTTCTTTCGTCTATATGGCTTATGATGATTTCCTCGAGCACGGCGTGGAGGGCGGTGTTATCGGCATGCTGTTCCTCATGGGGTTCTATGCTATTTTTACCAAGCGGTCGATGGATGCGGCAGGAAAATCCCCCTCCCTGTCAGGGTTGCCCTCCCCCGCGAAACGGGGGAGAAACGAAGTGAAGGGGGTGAAAAGACAATTGATGGCTGGGGTGGGTCTCTTTTCCGCCTTCGCCGTCATGTCGCTGGTGAATTTCGTCGTGGCCGGCATCCAGACGTGGTTGCTTGTCGTCTGCTGTGCCGCCGTGGTTGCCGCCGGCAGCAGCAGAGCTGATGAGCCAGAGGAAGCGGTGGGCGGTCACAGTCTGCTTCTGCAGAGGCTGGTGAGCGTGGCACTGGTCGTGTTTGTCCTTATGCTGTCTGTCATCACCGGGAGGATGACCTACGCACAGTATCACCTGGGAAGAATTGAGGAAAGGATGTCTGCTGGCGAGGCTGTCAGTGACAGTGTGTTTGCCGATTTAGAGAATGACATCTATTCCTCCGAGGCATTCTGGAGGTTGAGGGCACATGGCTTAATGCGGACAGGTGACTATGGACAAGCTACGCTATGCATCGATAATGCCATGCGCTATACCGCCGCGCCGCTGTTGTGCTATATGGCGCACAGGTGTATGGCGGAGCTCGGGCGCGTTGATGATGGCATAGGGTATATAAATGAGGTATATCACACACAGCCTGCGCTTTTGTTGCCAAAGCTTATACTTATGAGATTTAATGACAGTATGGGTGACACGGTTACTGCAATGAAATATGCGAACGAGATAGTGAATAGCGATGCGAAGGTGAGCGACGGGAGGACAGCCGCCATCGTACGTGAAGCAGAGATGTATCTCGAAAGGAAATGAAAACGATAAGCCATGCCTGATTGATTTGACCAATATTACATAATAACCCAAACATACTAACATTTACTAAAATGATGAAGAAAAGTTTTTTACCACAGCTCTTGCTGCTGTGTGCTACTGGCATGTGCGCACAGGTGGCATCGGCTGGACCAGACGGCGATGCCGTCAGACGTAGGGCAGAGGAGGAGGCTATGGCCGTACGCCTCACCTACAACATGCGCAGGGAGGCTGTTCCCGTGCTGGAGCGCTACATGCTCAGCAGGGAGACTCTCAAGGCTAAGTGTGACAGTCTGTTCCCTGACAACCTTAGGGAACGTATGAAGAGGAAGGTGCGCATTGACCGTATCTATCAGGATTCTATAAATACGGTGATTATTCCGTCGCTCACCAACAAGGTTTCGGGTGAGAACCTCTGCAAGGCTCTCTACTGGTGGGAGGCACTGCATCTTGACACCATGCAGTACAGTACCTTGATGGAGAAAGCGCTTGAACTGGCGCGCCGTCTGCATGACGACCCGCACACTGACGTGTGGGAGGATGACATCAAGACCATCACAACCGTGCTGAATGAAAAGCAGCAGCGTCGTTATTTTCATTTCAAGAATGCTCTTGTAGTGACGCAAGACATGAAGAAGGCATGGCAGAGAATTGTTGATGCCGGACTCGTAGAGCAGCTTGACAGTGCGGTTGCCATGAGTCAGGCGTTTGACTATTATCATGAGCTTTACCGCATAAAGGACATCTACCGCAACCACGGTCAGGCGAGACGCAGGGCGGCGGCGGAGCTTGACAAGCACAAGCCGCAGATGCTGAAGATGCTTGATGCGCTTGACAAGAAGGTGCGTATGGATGAGGAAGAAAAGAAATCACCAGTGGTGGGAAAGGAGTTCGTATGGTAATATTAACGAAAACGAAAATGTCTGTGCAACTTTACGCTTTCCTACTGATGATATCTGCGTTATTTCCTGCAACTGCAGACGCTATGAACAGCACAGAAGATATCAAGCACGCAGTGCGTGTGCTGAAAGGCATTGACTCTGACATAACTAAGGAGAAGGCTGTGTCTGTCCTGAGGAATGCAGCAGAGAATGACAGTGTGCCATACGCCATGAACTCGCTCGGACTGGTATATATGGCTGGCCTGGGTGTTCCACAGGATACTGCGCAGGCTGTACGGTGGTTGGAGACCGCTGGTGCGAACGGCTTTGCAGAGGCTTATCATAATCTCGGCATAATGTATAAGAATGCGCAGTGCGGAGTACGTCAGGATTTCCAAAAGGCTTTTCGCCACTTCAAACAGGGGGCTGATGCTGGCTCGGTGATGTGTATGTACGATGCTGGCTATATGCTCTACAAGGGGTTGGGCTGCACACAGGATTATGCCGGAGCAGCGGAATTGTTTCAGCAGGGTGCCGATAAGGACCACAGCCCTTGTCTCTACATGCTGGGCTTGTGCTACCGCAACGGCTACGGTGTCGGATTGGATGATGAGCGTGCCGCATTCTTCCTGAACAGGGCGGCTACCTTGGGCTACAGTCCTGCCATTGAGGAAGTGCGCCGCCCCGAAGCAGAGAACTACTTGCATGAGGAGTTTCTTGCCAACGACACCTATGGCGATGTGCCTGCAAGGATGCCTGAGGTTCTTACAGATGTTAATGATGTCACTATGCTGTCGGGACGTTATCAGGGCTTCATTGTCATGTACGACTGGAGCGGCCGCTACATACTCGATGAGAAGCCCGTGACACTTTCTATGTCCAGGGACGGCAAGGTGGTCTCTGGCTTGCTGATGCTTGCCGCTGACTCCGTACCATTCCGTGCCACGGTGTCTGCCGACGGCAGGTTGGCGTTCTCTGACGGTGGCGTGGAGCTTAACGAGCGTTACACCGTGGGCAGTAAGGTGCCGTACAGGATGGACTCTGCGGAACTCGACGTATGGCAGGACAGGATTGCGGGAAGGCTGTCGCTATACTCGCTGAAGCTCATGGAGCCTGAAAGACCGATGTATATTGAGCTGCAGAAGAGACCCACCCCAGCCCTCCCTGCGAGGGAGGGAGACGATGCTGACCGATACACTCGTGTCGTGGCTTCGCCTAATCCGTTCTCTTCGCGGTTTGACGTGTCGTTTGAGTTACCAGAGCCATGCGATGCTAAATTGAGGTTGTATGATGTCTATGGTAAGCTTGCTTACACTCAGAACCTCGGCAGAATAGAGGAAGGCAGGCATACTGAGACAATCATGCCTAACATCCTTGATGGCACATATGTGCTTAACGTGACGGTCGGAAGCCGTGTCCTTCGCACAATAATTGTTAAAAAAGGAGGTGCGAGATGAACAGGATTTTGTCAATTGCGATTCTTTTGCTAACTTTGCTGACAGCCGAGGAGATGAGGGCGCAGAGCATGACTAATGAGACCACACACAACTGCGATGATGGAAGTTTCTGGTACATGACAGACTTGAATTGCGAGGAAGACGGGAATGGTGAAAAAACTTGTTCCAGTTGTGGAGGAGTCTTTAAGAGTGATGAGATTGCGGAGCATGAGAAGAACTGTTTTTATGAGTGTAAAAAGTGTAAGCAAAAGATGAAGGTCATTGAACGGGACAAGCATAAATGCAAGGGAGATGAGCCTGAACCCGATCATGACCCCAAACCTGACAATGACTCTAAGCCTGAATCAGATCCAGACAAGCCTGATAATCCCAGTGGCAGCGGACCAAAAGGGATTCCTGACCAAGTGCTGCCTAATGTCACCGTCAACGGAAAAAACAAAAGCTCATTTAACTGGTGGGACTGGACGTACGTAATTGGTGGCGGAGGTGGCGGCGGCAGCAGTAGTAATAACAACAGTGAATCGACGGGAACGTATACGTCGGGAGAGCCACCATTACACGCAGCTCAACAGAGTGGCGGAAAAACTGATTCCATCGGATACCATAGGTGTCCATGTGTGATTACAGCAAATGCGAAGTTCTATCTAGATGATATAGATAACGACCCTAAATGGGACGAGTTGAATAATCGTTTTTCCGGACTTAAAGATGGACTGAAACGGCATCTTGCATTCCCTGAAACCATTCAACAAGGAAATAACGGAACATGTGCTGCTGCACTTATTCAGAAATATTTGGCAGAGAATTATCCTGACAAATACGAGGAATGTGTATACGAACTCATTAAAAATGGGAAATACGAACCATGGGGGTTAGAAATACCTGCAGCAAGCAACCTCAAATCATTAACATATATGGATTTATGGAATGAAAATGGCAATATGGCAAATATTAATTTTGAGCAAGGCATAGATTACACCTATGATGATGCATTTATGCAAACTGCAATTCAAAATTGGGCAGACAATGATACATACTTTAAATCAGTTACTCATGCTGTTGCTGGATACGTATATAATCCACTGAAAGATAATGGAGAACCAGATGAAAAAGATGAAAAAGATGAAAAAAGTGGGACGCTTTTTGAAAGTGGGATGCTTTTTGATGATATGTCTTTGTTCTTGAACCAAAATGGACTAGATAATTCTGCATCTTATTATAAAAACGTTTCTTCAAGTGAATTATCCGATATATTTAATGAACATAGTCCTGAATCCAATACCTTTATGGCAGGAGTACGCATCTGTAATAATGAATCAGGATATTATTTTTGCCTTGACGGAGAATACACACCTTTGAAAAAAGAAGAAAGATCTGCTCATGCATTGGAATTGACAAACATAAATAATGGTCATATTAGTGCATGGTCTTGGGGAAAACAATTTACCACAGTCAACCAAGATAGTTCTATTAAGAATCTTATAGTTATAGGAAAAACAGATTATGCTAAAAAAGAAAAGAAAGCTCGAAAAGAACTTAAGTGTGGATGTCCTTCTTGCACTAATATTAGCTGTGACGTTTGCATGTAAACGCGTTCCCTCACAGCCTGCAAGTGAGCATACAAATAAAACGCATTCTACGCATAATCACAAGAAGGGTCCACTGCTGTACATTCCATCTTCTAGATATATCTGTATAGAGTATTATCATAATTTTGCGATAGAAAAAGTCAGAATGTCACGCGTTGCCATTGACGGGGTTCCATCCAAAGGATATGCACTTTACATTTTAGAAGCTCGTATCGTTGGTCGTAATCACGAGACAATAAGACAAGATCCGGACTTATTGGGAGGTATTATACGCCCATTCGGAAATGGATTAGACGATTCTATCAGCAGTATAGTTTTTTCTAACAAAAATAAAATAATTCATCCTAAGCCTCTGCGTTGGAGTGATAAAGGAGAAAGAATACATTGCAATATATATCTGAAGAGAATAAGCAAAGAATGGTATTGGGATATTAGCGTATTCTACAATGGTGATTATTCTCATTTGCCGTTGGATATAAAAAAGCCTTTTAAATACACCATTATCGATGAGAGTGAAATACGGAACAGCAAGGATTCACTTTATTATCTGGTAACATTTGACAAGAGACGACCTCTACCTGATAGTGTAACTATTACATTTGCGAAAAAGAAAATGAAGATTGCAGTGGAGAATTCTACTATTCTCAAGTACAAATTGAAATATCACTCTGAATTTGAAGAACCAAAAGAAGTGGTTTATAAAAGACATATGGAGGCTTTGGCTAAAAAAAGGAAAAAAATATGAATAAGAAAATATTGAAAAAAGCATTATGCTTAATATTGGTTATGTCTAGTATTACGACATGGGCACAGAACTCTAACAAAGACATATTTTATCGTAATGACTTATTAGGTAAGAAATGGGTTATGTACAAAAATGGCAATGAAAAAGATCCATCTTTCTCATTTGTTTTTGACACTGATTCCGTCACAACTACTTTCTTTTTGAATAACCAAACAAAAATCGTTCGATATGCCTACTATCTTTCTGACGAATTTCCCTTGTCTTTTGAAGATTCATTAGTCGGAAATTCCACAAACGGATGCTGGTTAATATTAAACAGAAATGATATTGTTAATGGAATAAAGCAACGCGATGGAGGAGAAATGAGAATATTCACATTGAACGAACATGAGTTTTCCATTGGTAAATCCCCAGAATATCAAATGATACTTATAGCGGAACCATTGGAGTAAATAATGAAATTGTGACATATTCCCTCCAACCGCACTTCCTGCGGTTGGAGGGAAATTAAAACAAAAACATTTATCATGCGAAGAATACTTTTCTGGCTAAATAGACCTATAACCTTACGGCAACATTTTTACTACATCTGAAAGCAACTGTCCTATAGAAGAATTGATAATCATAAAGAAGACAGACTATGCAAAAAAAGAAAAGCAAGAGAAGAAATCACTTACATGCAATTGTCCTAATTGTACTCGTGGTGGCTGTAGCAAGTGCGTGCAAAAGTGATTACTATTATTATACCAGATATTATAAAGTAGAGAAGGTGTTTATGACACGGATACAGATAAATGACTTTCCCGTAAAGAATGTAGAACTATACCTTACTGAGTCTGCCTTTTCTGATTGTCCCCCTGAGACTATAAAACATGACGGTAAATGCCATGCTATCAGACCATATGCTGGAGGCTCTATTGATAAAGCAGAAAAAGTGATATTGACAAATAAAGGGAAAGAAGTTTATACTGTACCTCTACGTCACAAGGAATTTAATGACACATTAGATGTACTTATGCATCTATCCGAGGATAACACAAAAAAAATATATGAATATGTTAGATTTAATAATACACTTACTTTGTCGGAGTCTATAACAGGTGGAGGAGGAGAACTTTACCAATGCAGACAAGACACCTCTCTTACATCTTTCTGCTACCTACTCTGCTTTGACAAGAAGAAAACGCTACCAGAGAGTGGAATAGTAAAATTCAAGGACAGAGAGATAAAAATAGAGATAGACAACAATACTAAGAAATTTCATTTAATCGGTCCAATATGGCAACCACATTATTAAGAAATAAAATTATGAATTTGCGAACAATATTTGTCACATGCCTGCTTGGCATTTTCTCGTGTCTGAACATAAGTGCACAGACAAACATCTTTACAAAAGAGCAATTAATGGGAAAGAAATGGACAAAGAGAGTAACTATGGATTCAAGCCGTGAAGGAGCAATAAGAAAACATGGAAATGTTTCTGTCGGCTCAAAGAAACTTCAGGTAACAACGGGAATGAATATAACTATGAGCCTGGTTTTCGACAAAGATTCAATGACTTTAACAACTATATTCAATAATGACACTATTGTATGTCGTTATGCATATTACCTGTCAGATTCCCATGAGATGTACTTTGACTCTTCACAAGTAGGCAAATCAAGTAAAGGTAATTGGTTACACACCCAAGGCGACATTATCATGAATGGTAGAAACAGAACAGACGAAGACCATCAGCAAATTTTAACACTTACAGATGAGACTTTCGTTTTAGGTTCTCGAAGTGGCAATGCTGAAATAGAACTTACGGCCGAACCATTAGACTAATAACACATTTCCCTCCAACCGCACACTTTGCGGTTGGAGGGAAATTCAAACAAAAGAACATTATCATGCGAAAAATACTTTTACTCGCTGTCATCATGCTGACGGCGATATCATCTTTGTGCGCACAAAACAACAAACTGACAGAGCTAAGGCACGCACTTACTGAGCATTACTCCAGCGATGCGGAGAAGCAGCAAGCGGCGGCGTGGCTCTTAGACAATATGCAGTACCACGGCACGGTGCGCAGTGCTTTGCAGGACGAATATTACAATAGGCTGACACGGATTGCGCATAGCACCGTATATCCTGAGTGCGAGCCGCTGATATACGGCCTTGCTGACAGTGTGTATGCCGTGCCTGACAAGGGCTTTAAGCGAATGGCGGATGCTGACGCGGTGACGGCGGAGTATCTTATCTCTAACATTGACCAGGCTTTCGTCAGGTGGAGGGAGGGTAACTTTGCAAGGCATCTGTCATTCTCCGAGTTCTGCGAGTGGCTGCTGCCCTACCGCCTTACCAACGAGAACCTGTGTGAGTGGAGGGAGAGACTCTACAAGGAGTATAAGCGCGGCATCGAGTCTTTGCGACAGATTGCGGACAAGAACCACTCTGCATACTGGGCGGCGGCGCAGGTAAACGACCTGCTGAAGCAGGACAAGATTTTCATTCATGTTATTCCGCATCTTGGCGGCGCGAATCTGCCGGCTCCTGTATTGGCGAGCCTGCGCATGGGTGAGTGTGATGACTATGCCTTCAAGGCGGCTTACACCATGAGGGCGTGCGGCATTCCTGTATGCGTGGATTTCACGCCGCAGTGGCCTACACGTCCCCACGGGCATCACTGGAACGTGGTGCTGAATAACAACGGCAGGACTGTACCCTTCATGGGCTCGGAGAGCAATCCCGGATATCCTTGCAAGAGCGATTATGTGTATGGCAAGGTGTATCGCTATACATACGAATATCAGGAAGAGAGTTTGTTTGAGAAGAACAGGACCATTGGCGAACCGACACCCCCTGTACTGACAAATCCTTTCATAAAGGATGTGACGGGAGATTACACCAAGGGGGTGGACGTGAACGTAAGTATCAACACAGGCAAGCACTTTGCCTACCTTGCGGCCTTCAACAACCAAGGGTGGACACCGATAGCGTGGGCAGGAGACCCTCCCTAACCCTCCCTTTAAGGGAGGGGAAAAGAAGCAATACACATTCAGGAATGTGGGCAGGGGAGCTGTCTATCTGCTTGTGACATGGGAGAATGACAGGGCTGTGGCGGCAGACCATCCTATATTAATAAAGGAGAACGGCGAACAGGAGTACATCAAGCCCGACAAAAGCAAGACTATCTCCTTGACTCTTACGAGAAAATATCCTAAGTATGCCGTGACGCACGTTTACAGCAAGCGTATGGTGGGAGGAAAGTTTCATACCTCAAATACCGCAGACTTCGCTGAGAGCACGAAGATTGGCGAGATAATGCGTAACCCGGAGATGGAGTATGACAGTATAGACACAGACCCTAAGGGCAGGGCATACCGCTACTTGCGTTACACAGCCCCAAGGCGCAGCCACTGCAACGTGGCAGAGGTGGAGTTTTACGATGCTGACGGCAAGAGACTATTGCCAAAGACTGTTATCACCGACGGCAACGAGGACGCAGGTTTCAAAGCTGGCAGCGTCATTGACGGTGATGCGCTGACGTACTATCAGACGAAGAAGTCGGATGACTGCACCCTGATCTTTGACTTCGGTTCTCCCGTAGCGGTAGCAAAAATAAGGTATCTGCCGAGGAACGACGACAACCACGTCACCGCAGGTCACCGCTACCGTCTGGACTATTACGACAAGGACGGTGCGCACCCGGTGGGTGAACAAGTAGCCACCACGGACAGCGTGACATTCACCAGTGTTCCCTCAAACGCACTCTACATCCTCCATGACCTGACGAAGGGCAGGGAGGAACGTATCTTCACTCTTGAGGACGGAGAGATAAGGTGGTGGTGAAGCCCACAGATTACAGTGATTACATTGATTATCTTTTCAACAACGGATTACACCGATTACACGAATTTTCCATGTCTTATTTCAGAGCCGACAGGCTCCTAAGATTTTCAAAAAAGATTTTCAATGGATTTCTGCCCGTAAGGGCATGAAAAGAAATAAAGTTTCATCTGTTTAATTTATTAAGCGAGAATAGGACATTTTTGTCATTGCTTGATTAAAATCAGGTCAACGGAAAAACTCAATCTAGAAGAAAATGAGGCATAAAAAACAATAAGGGGACGCGAAAAATCAATTTTTCGCGCCCCCTTATTCGTGAAAGCTATCACTTTACGATGTGAAAGCATAGCTTTTACAGTGTCATTCGATAGCTTTTATGCCCTAAAAGCATAGCTTTTACAGGGCAAAATCTACCGTTTTTTTATGCTTTTTTATAACCTGCTGCTGATTATCAGATAGTTACAACCTTCCGTAGATTTCGCTGTACGCGACCAGCAGGAAATTATTTTGAAATATCGCAAGCATGAGGCGTTAACGGAAAGCCCCGGATAGGACATTTTGGTGATTTGCCCTCCGAAGCATAGTGGGAGTCATGGCATACTGTCCATGTATTATTCCACCTCCTCAGTCTCACATCCGCTGAAACCATATTCCAGCAGAGCCTTGTCCTTTGGAGAGCAGAAATATACTATCTGTGCGGTAGTACACACCTCACCACGCTGACGCAGTTCGGCATCAATGAAAGCCACGTTGCGCATCTGCCTTGATATGCGTGCGCGCATCTCTACCTTTCCGCCGTCAATGGTGATGGGCTTGATGTATTTCGTGTCCATCTTGCTCGTAACAGCCACGGTGCTCAGCTTGTGGAACACTACCCAGCCTGCCACCTCGTCGAGCATCATGCAGTGTATGCCGCCGTGCAGGGTGTTACGCCAACTCTGGTACTGGCTGTCGGGCTCCCAGTAACTTACCACGTCGTCACCATCCTCAAAGAACTCCAGTTGCAGTCCCTTGTCGTTAGTAGGACAGCAGCCGGGACAGCAGTAGCCTGGCACGCTGAGCCATGGATTCTTTATTCTCTTAATCATAGATAGTTATTGTTTATATTTCAGGCTGTAGTTTAGCGTAACCTACTGTGTAATAATCGTTACTGTAAGCTCTTGGTAAAGGCCATTATTCCGCAGAGGGGAAGATATCGTCAAGTGTCAGTCGTCTCACAGGGGCAATGGTCTCCAGTGCCGGGATATCCAACTCCTCCTCCTTGCCCAGTATGAGGTAACGCAGAGGCTTGCCCTTGATGTGCAGACGCTCAAAGTCGGCAAGGTTACTCAGTGTGAGTGTAGGTATCTGCTCATAGAGGGTGCGGTTGATGTCATAGCTTATGCCGAGCCGCTGCATGGCGATGTATTTCGACAGTACGCTCATCTTCGTGGTGCGCTGTGCCGCCAGTGACTTCATGATGCTCTGCTTCGCGGTTGAGAGGAGAGTCTCAGACTGAGGCATGGAGTCGGTAATCTCACGGAACACACGTATGCAGTCGGTAGTCTTGTCGTTCTGTGATATGATGTGCTGCTGGTAATACTCCGTCTCCTCCTTGCGGGCAGGTGTGACGTATGATGCCCATGCATTGTAAGCCAGTCCACGCGCCTCACGCAGTTCCTGGAATACCACTGCATTCATAGAACCGCCGAAGTACTCGTTGAACAGTGCCGCTACCGGCTCGTCGTCAACACTGTATGGCGTATTGTCGATAGCGTACATACGCATGTTGATGTTCTTCGCATCGTATGGTGCGAGATATACCTCATCCTTTGTTGTGGCTATGCGCTTGCGCTGCTTGTTGGCAGGAACATTGGCAAGCTTGCGTGGAGTCTTGTGCAGTTTGCTGATGATGGCATCCACCTCGCTGATGGACTGCGGTCCCCAGTAAAGCACGGTATGACTCATTGTAGGTAGTGCCTTTATAAGTTCGGTGAACGTCTCAGGGGCAGCATCCTGCAGTTCTTTGACAGACATGACATCGAGTGCGGGTGACTCCTTGCCATACATACCATACTGTGCCAGTGCGGCGTAACAGTTAGACTGGTTGGTGCGTACCTCCTGACGTCCCTTGCGCACCTGGTTGATATATTGTGCGTACACGTCATCGTCAGCCTTCAGTGTGCGTACTATCTCGTCAAGCATGGTGACAGCCGCCGGCATGTGCTCGTTAAGGCCGGAGAGCGTGAGAGTCATGGTCTTGTCACCTACGTTGAAAGAGTATGAGCAGGCAATGTCAAAGAAGCGGCGCTTTATCTGCTCCAAAGACTCGCGCTTGGTGCCGAGCAACTCGAAGAGGTCCTCAGCCACGTCATAGCGGCGGTCGGCATCGGTGCCGAAGTCAAAGAGGTATTGCAGGGTAAAGCGGTTGTCCTGCTCGTTTTTCTTATATAACAGAGGCAGACCAGACTTGGTCACCGTCTTCTGCATATCGCGGTCAAAGTCAACGAAGACGGGCTGTATAGGCTCCACCTGCATTTTCTCGAACTCAGAGAGCAGGTCGCTCTTCAGGTCGCGGTTACTTGGTATAGGCGTAATCTCAGGCTTGTCAATCTTGACGATGGAGAGGTCCTCGCCCTTCTTCTTATACACACAGATGTAGCCGCGGTTGAGGTTGCGCTGTGCCCACTGCATGATGTCTTGCTTCTTCAGCTTGCCCATACGGTCGAGCCTCTCCACCTGTTGCTGCCACGGTATGTTGTTGATGTAGCAGTCCACCATCTGGCTTACGCGGCTGCGGTTGTTGTCGAGGTCGTTCAGCTCATCCAGACGGGCATTCTCCACAATGCTCTTTATCAGTCCCTCGTCCCATTGTCCGAGCTTTATCTTCTCCACCTCAGCGAGCAACAGCTCACGCACATCGTCAAGGGTCTGTCCCTCGTTAGGTGTGCCCTCAAGGTAGAACAGGCTGTAGTCCTTCAGCGGCCATACACCGCTGCCAGCCTCAAGACAGCGCATCTTCTGGTTGATGTCGGCATCGATGAGTCCTACGTCACCGTTGCTCAGCAGCATGTCAATCATGGCGATGGTATCGTTTTGCAGACTTGATGCGCCCTTCATGCGCCAGCTCATGATGATGCTCTCAGTCTCCAGTCCCAGCACCGTGGTATCTTGCGGTTCGGTGTATGTAGGCTGCTCAGGGAACAGACGCGGACTGATGTCAGAGCCAGCCTGCCACTGTCCGAAGTATTTCGCGAGAATCTCTATGGTCTTGTCAGGGTCAAGGTCGCCCGCCATGCATATCGCCACGTTGTTAGGACGGTAATACTTGTTATAGTAGTTGCGAATGTTGACCTGTGAAGGATTCTTCAGGTGCTCCTGTGTGCCTATGGTGGTCTGTGTGCCGTAACTGTGGGTAGGGAAGAGCTTGCGCATCATGGCCTCCACCACCTTGCGGCTGTCCTTGGCCATGGTAATGTTCTTCTCCTCATACACAGCCTCCAGTTCGGTATGGAAGCCGCGCATCACCATGTTCTGGAAGCGGTCTGCCTGTAACATAGCCCAACGCTCAATCTCATTGGCAGGGATATCCTCCACATAGCAGGTCACGTCATACGATGTGTATGCGTTGGTGCCTTGTGAGCCGATGAGTGACATCATCTTGTCATACTCGTTAGGAATGTTATACTTAGCCGCGAGCTGTGACACAGAGTCTATCTCGTGATACTTAGCCTTGCGCTGCGCAGGGTCGGTCAGAGTGCGGTACTCCTCGTACAGGTTACTTATCTTGGTGAGCAGCGGAGCCTCTGCGGCATAGTTAGTGGTGCCGAAACGTTGTGTACCCTTAAACATCAGGTGCTCCAGATAGTGAGCCAGGCCGGTGGTCTCTGCAGGGTCATTACGCGAACCGGTGTTTACGGCTATGTGTGCCGTCACGCGTGGAGTCTCCTTGTTTACTGACAGAAAGACCTTCAGTCCGTTGTCAAGAGTGTATATGCGTGTGTGCATAGGGTCGCCCTGCACAGACTCATAGTTGCGTGCAACTGACTCTAAAGAGAGTGCTGCGCTTATCATTGCTATTGCGGCAGTGAGAATATAATGTTTCTTCAATGTCTTACCCTTTCTTTTCTTATATTACATCAATGCGTGTTAATGTCTGAATATTCAGTTTTTCAATCCCTCAAGGAAGTCAGCTAACTGCTCCTCGCTCACATCGCCCATCTCATACTCACGCTCCGCATCGCGGCGTATGGTCTCCTTCCACTCGGCTATAGCCTGCTCGTGCTCGGCATCGTTCTCGTTGTAGCCCTTCCACTGTGCGTAGCTGTCATATATGTCGTGCATGTGGTCCTCAAGCATCTCGATGGTGCTGATGTCGCCGGAGAGTATGTCCTCCAGTATCTGCTGCACAGCCTCGGTGGGGGCGAGCAGTCCGAGCAGGTCGGTCCACTCCGTGGTGGTGTCGCTGCCCTCATACATACGCAGTGCCATGTCATAGTAGAACAGGCCGCGTTGCAGTGCTGAGGCACTGATGGAGAAACCGTTCATGGTGTACTCGTCGGCGTCGCTGCCCTGTTCCTCCTGCAACTGCTCCAGGGTGGCAATGGCTTTCTTTATACGCTCTATGATGTAAGGCGAAAGCCAGTCAAAGGTGATGAGCGAGCGGCGGGCAGAGAGAGGGCGCTTGTCGCGCTTAGGCCACTTCACTATATCGCGGTATGTACCCACGGTACAAAGGTTCTGTCCTGGTTTCAGACTCGTGCGGCGCGGTCCGCCTATCACGTAGGAGAAGGGGAAGAGCGAGGTGTCGGGGTGAGTCTCTATCTTGCCCATAGCCATAGAGAACGCACCTATCTTGGCAGGCCACAGTATGTGCGCTCCGCTGGCGGTCTTGGCTCCGCGCTCCATCGTGCCGTAGTGTATCGGTCCCATCTTGTATGCGTGGTTGGAGAAGTTGGTGCCCGAGCCGGCGTTATAGAAAGAATACTCGCCGCCTATGAGCAGTGACGATTTGTGGTGGCTCACGGCAAACGGTCCGCACAGGGCTGCGCATGCCTCGCCGTTGTCCATGTGTGAGTTGGCAAAGAACAGTGAACTCTCTGATGTGAAGCCGCGGCCTATGTGGCATGCCTCACCCACGAAAGAGTCGTAGAGCCTCGCGCCGTCAACGATGGTGGCGCCGGCCTGTACTATCACGTTCTCCATTATCACGTCGTCACCTATATATACAGAAGCCTCGTTGGCAGCAGTCAGGGTGCAGTCTATCATACGTGATGCCCCGCACAACTCACAGTTGTCGCCTATGCACACATTGGTCAGTTCGCGGCAGTCTGTGATGGTCACGCCGTTGCCTATGGTGGTGCATGTAGGTGTGTGTGCATCAATGTATTGACGGGTCATGTCAGACAGTTTGGAGAAGAGTTGTTTGTCCTCGGCGTTCTGCACCATGAGCGCCGCCGTCTGTGAGGTCAGCGCACTGTAAAGGATGACATTGCCGTCGCCTGCCTCGTTCTTCACGCTCACTGTCACACCCTGTCCGAAGGTGGCACCGTCGGTGGTGCGTATCACTCCCACACGGTCAATCTTTACCCCCACGCCTATGTGTATCTCACCCTCGAAGCGTGTGTCGGTTATGTCGCGCGGATTGAAATCCTCAGCCACGCTAATCAGTTCCCAGTCATTGCAGCGGCAGCCTTGCTCGCGCAATTGGGCTATCTCGTCTAAAGTAAGGTTTCTGTATGTCATTGTCCTTTGTGTCTTGTTATTGTTAAGAATATGAATATGTAGTGTGCAAAGTTACTGTTATTTATGGATATTCGCAAATTTTGCGAATGGAAATACAAAAAAAGGGCAGGAACTTCACAGTCCCTGCCCATCAAAAAGTGATAAACATTCATTGGATTACTCCAGTGACTTAAAATATATCTATATCATGACGCGTGAAGTTAGAACTGAACACCTGCACTAACCATGAAGTTGGAGTTCTTTGACTTTGCGTCATCCACTACATTCATGAAACCAAACTCATAAGCTACGCCTATATAGAAGTTCTTAGCAAACTTCAGTCCGCAGCCGACCTGCCAGCCAACATCAAAGCGTTGGGTGTCGTCAAAGTCAAAGAAATCAGCCTCTCGTGTTGTGGTTCCATACTCTTTCACCTTTAATGTTCCACCAAGACCGTAGGCTACGTATGGACCTGTATTGAATTGGAATTGAGTTGCTTCGTTGAAATTGTAGCGATATGAAGCTAATATCGGTAACTCAAGATAGTTCATGGAAATGGTTTCTTCGATATCTCCATCCAGTGCCTCGTAGGTCGTTCCTTTAGAACTGTAGAAAAGACCTGTCTGTAGTCCGAAACTTTCTACAAAAGGAATATCTATGATTACACCTGCGTGGAAACCTGTTCTTGTATTTCCATCATTAATGAAACTGTTGTTGGAGAAATTCACACCGCCTCTTACACCAAACGTGACTTTCTCATCAGTGTTCTCCGTGGAGAAGAACGAGGAAGAACTGCTGCTTGCGCGCTGTGCGGAAACTGAGAGTGCCGCAATGGCACATACAAGAGTTAAAATAGTTTTTTTCATAATAATTGCGTTTTAAGTGTTTAATATAAATGATAGGTTAAAGATTGAAATCCATGCGCCAAACGTTGTAGTTACCTTTTACAGAGCCACGCTGTGACAGGAAGTATATGCTCTTGCCGTCTGGACTCCATACAGGCGAGAGGTCATGACCTGGGTGGTAGGTGAGCTGGGTGAACTGTGTGCCGTCAGTGCGCACCACGAAGATGTCGGTGTTCTCCGTCTTCTCTTTCTCTGATTTGCTGGAGCCTACCACAAGTATCCAATTACCGTCGGGAGACAACTGTGGTGAGGTATAGCTCTTGTTTGGAGCTCCAAGTATAAGCTCTTCCACGCCCGTCTGGAAGTTCACTCTCCATATCTCGCTCTCCTTGTTCTCTGTGAAGCGTGCGCAGTAGATGCTGTTCTTGTCATTAGGGATAGGACAGGCTGTCATGCCTCGTGAGTAGTTGGAGAAAAGGTTGGTTTTGCGGTCATAACTCCAAAGTGAGTAGCTGGAGTATCCCTCGCCGCGGTGGAAGTATATGGTGTTGCCGTCAGGTGCTATTACGCCGCCGTAGTCATTGTCGCTGCCGTTAGATATCTGCTTCACCACCGTGCCTTGCTCTGCCGACACAAGGTAGATGCCGTAGTGGCCTCCTCGTACCTCTGTGAAGCATATCTCCTTGCCGTCGGGACTCCACGTGAAGCCCTCGACCCTTGTGCGGAATGTGCGCTGTGTGCTGGCACCGCCCTTGCTGGCGTTTTTCACCATGATGTTCTTCGTGCCGTTTTTGTCGTTGATATAGCCTACGCGCTTGCCGTCGGGCGACACTCCTATCATAGGCAGTACCCACCAGTCCATGGTGTTAGTCTTCTTTGAACCGAAGATGCGAGTAGATTTTCCTACGAGGTTAGAGCCGTCAACGGCATCGGCATCCTCGGTGATTTTCTCAAACTTCACACCGCCTTCCTCTGGTACGAACACGATGGAGTAGTCGAATCCTTTCTTCTTTGCCGCGTCGGCACATACGGATAATACTGCTGCAAGGGATAATAATAAGAGTTTTTTCATACTAATAGATGTTCTTGCCTATAGTCTCCCTGATTTGGCCAGTTAACAGTAAGATAAAGGTTGTTGACATAAACAAAAAAGACGTGGAGCCTGTATCTTTTGCTCGCTCCACATACCGAGGCCGTAGGAATTGCCCATACTGTCAGAACGAGCAACCTAAGACCCCCACGCCGATATGAAATACCAGCCCCCTTAATTGATATACATATATCATAACACTCATACGCAATACCTGTGCACGCTGTTGTGACATAGATACAATAAGGGCTTGCATTGAATCATACCCATGGGCATCTACCGTTGCCATGCTCCTTGACAGTATTTGTTCAAAAGTTTCCTACGCTTTCGGTATGTCAGAGAACAAAGCGCGTGATAAACGCCTTTTCCATATATGTAATCTCCCTGTGCGGCGTGTCTCTCGCTTAGAGACCGCCTCTTCCCGACACCCTCGTAGGAGTGTCATCGGCGTTAGAGATATTACAAAACTATAAATTTATTTTTGAATTAACAAATTTTTTTGTAAGAAAAATTAAAAAAACTTACTGTGTGCGGACACGCTCGGACTTCTATCCTTATGACAGTTCATCTGCGGTGGTGTGGAGGCTGTCATTCCTCTGTCACGTCGTTCCACAGGAAGTCGTTGTACGGATATTTCTGCACATGGAGTTCGCGCACCTTTTTATATATAGTGTCACGGAATTCCTCAATGTTCAGTTTCTCCTTGGCAGAGATGAAGATGCAGCCGAGGTTGTTGACACTCTGCTCCTCGGTGATACGCGCCATCCACGTGCGTCGCAGCTCGTCAAGTGATATCTCGTTCTTCTTGACAGGTGTGAGGTCGTCCTCGTCTTTCTCTGTCCATGTGTATGCGTCAATCTTGTTAAAGACAATCATTGACGGCTTGTCGGCGCATCCCAGGTCTGCCAGTGTCTTCTCCACCACCTTTATCTGCTCCTCAAAGTCGGGGTGGCTGATGTCAACCACATGGAGCAGCAGGTCAGCCTCGCGTGTCTCGTCAAGCGTTGACTTAAACGAGTCAACAAGGTCAGTAGGCAACTTGCGTATGAAGCCCACGGTGTCAGCGAGGAGGAAAGGCAGGTTTTCTATCACTACCTTGCGCACGGTGGTGTCGAGGGTGGCGAAGAGTTTGTTCTCGGCAAACACCTCGCTCTTTGCCAGCATATTCATGATGGTTGACTTACCCACGTTGGTATATCCCACCAGAGCCACACGTATCAATCTGCCGCGGTTCTTGCGCTGTGTGGTCTTCTGCTTGTCAATCTCTACCAGGCGTTCCTTGAGCAGCGACATACGGTTGAGAATGATACGGCGGTCCATCTCAAGCTGTGTCTCACCAGGTCCACGCAGTCCCACGGAACCCTTGCCGCCGCCACTACCTGAGCCGCCACCCTGACGCTCAAGGTGAGTCCACAGACGTTGCAGGCGAGGCAGCATATAACGATACTGCGCCAGCTCCACCTGTGTCTTGGCGTTGGCAGTCTGAGCGCGCATGGCGAAGATGTCGAGGATGAGGCTGGTACGGTCAAGAATCTTGACCTTCAGCTCAGCCTCAATGTTGCGCATCTGCTTAGCTGACAGTTCGTCATCAAATATCACCATGCCGACGGGCTGCGGACCGTCGCCCTCCTCAGGGTAGTGGGCAACCTCGTTCCATTCGTCGTAGGCCTTCTCCTGTTCCTCTATGTATTGGCGTATCTCCTCCAACTTACCCTTGCCCACGTATGTGACGCTGCTCGGACCGTTCACCCTTTGCGTGAAACGTTTCAAGGTAACGGCGCCGGCGGTGTCGGCAAGGAACTCTAATTCATCAAGATATTCCTTGGTCTTTGCCTCGTCCTGCTGCGGGGTGATAATACCCACAAGGACGGCAGTCTCTATCTTAGCTTCTGATATTACAAATTCTTTCATAAAAATTGAATTGTGAGACCCACCCCAATCCTCAATGGTCTTTGCACCTTCTCCACTTCGCTTCTCCCGCGTTTCGTGGTGGAGGGCAACCCTGTGAGGGACCGTAAGATAGGGGGAGGGTATTTATTATGAATTATTTATTGTTTATTTGGATTATGCTCTATTTATTATTATGAATTATGCATTATTATTTATTTGAATTATGCATTATTCGTCCCCTCCCTGTATGCCGTAGGCGATATCCCCATAGTCTTGGAGAACAAGCGAGAGAAATAGTATTGGTCGTCGATGCCCAACTTCAGACATATCTGGTTAACCTTGAGGTCTGTATCTTTCAGCAGTTGACATGCCCTCTCTATCTTCAGCCTGTTGAAATAGGCGAGGGGACTCATGCCCGTATGCTTCTTGAAGAGTGCTGACAGATGGCTCTGTGAGTAACCGGTGTAGTCAATGATATTCTGCAGGGAGATGCGGTTCTCTATGTTCTCTTTCAAGAAGTGTATGGTCCTATCGCAGATGATGTCCGCATCAGTGGCAGTCTGGGAGGTGTGGCAGTGTTGCTCTTCGGGACGTTGCGACTTGCGGAACTGTCCGAGGTATCGCATGGAAGCCAGGAAATGATGCAGCAGGGAAGAGGCATAGCGCAGGTCCTCAAGGCTGTCGCCCGACTGTAGGGTAAGGAGTATCTCCTCAAAGATGTTGATACGGTCCATTATCCTGGAGTTAGTGGTGACATTGATGTTCTGCGGGGTTTGCATACCCTCAGCATACACCTCAGCATACTCGCCGGAGAAATGTACCCAGTAGATAGTCCAGGAACCGCCCTTGGCTGCACCGTAGGCGTGGGGCACGTTGGGGGGAAGAATGAAGTACTGCCCCTTGCCCACCTGGTACTCATGGCCATTGACTCTGTACCATCCATTGCCATTAACGCAATAGATGAGTACATACTGGCCTATCGGCACCTTGCGGTCGCGGTAGTGGTGTGAGGCGCAGGGATAGTAGCCTATGTCAGTAACGTAAAGGCTTGATGCCAGACGGTCGTTCTTCTCCATCTCCACAATCATGGGGGGAAGCACCACCTGCCATTCGCCTTGAAAACCATCTTTTCGTCCTGTCATAGGCACAAAAGTACAAAGAAATACTGAGACTGCAAAGAAAAATCGTAATATAATCCATCTTTTATGCGTGTTTTTTCTATCTGGAATATGCTGATAATGTTGTATCTTTGTAGGCGAAATATATAATCTAAACAAGAAGTAATATGGACAGCAATAGAAAAGGTTTACTATATTTTGCTTGTGCGGTGTCGGCAATGGGCGGTCTGCTCTTTGGCTATGACTGGGTGGTGATAGGCGGTGCCAAGCCGTTTTACGAGTTGTATTTCGGTATAGACGGTTCGCCATTGATGCAAGGTGTGGCTATGACCACCGCCCTTGTGGGATGCCTCTTTGGTGCAATGGTGGCAGGCGGTGCAGCAGACAGGTTCGGTCGTAAACCGTTGCTGATGGTGTCGGCGGTGCTGTTCACCGTGTCAGCGATTGCTACTGGATTGGCAGAAGACTTCACATTATTTAATATAGCACGTTTTATAGGTGGCATAGGTATTGGCGTGGCATCGGCACTGGCACCGATGTATATAGCAGAGGTTAGTCCGGCGAATATCCGCGGACGTATGGTGAGCTTGAACCAGATGACGATAGTCCTCGGAATACTTGCCGCACAGATAGTCAATATGCTGCTGGCACGCGATACAATGTCTCCTGATACCCAAGCGTGGAACGTAGGGTGGGGCTGGAGATGGATGTTCTGGGCGGAGACACCTCCGGCTGCGTTGTTCTTGGTGATGAGTTTCTTTATACCCGAGAGTCCTGTGTATGTGAAGATGAAGGCTGCACCAATGCTTGTGGGTAAGAAGGCTGAGGCAGGACTGGGAGAACTGTTCCAACCCAAATACAGGAAGGTGTTGTTGCTGGGACTCGTGATAGCTGTGTTCCAGCAGTGGTGTGGCACCAACGTTATCTTCAACTATGCGCAGGAGATATTCGTAAGTGCCGGGTATGACGTTGACGGTATGTTTATCAATATAGTGATAACGGGTATAGCCAACGTGATATTTACTTTCGTGGCGCTATATACAATAGAGAGATGGGGGCGCCGCACGCTGATGCTGATAGGTGCCGGCGGACTGGGACTGATATATCTCATTCTGGGCGGCTGTTATCTTGCCGGAGTTACAGGCTTCATCATGGTGGCGCTCGTGGTGTCGGCGATATCGGTGTACGCCATGACTCTCGGTCCTGTCACATGGACTCTGCTGGCAGAGATATTCCCTAACCGCATACGTGGAATAGCAATGGCAACGTGTACCTTTGCCCTGTGGGTGGGTTGCTGTACGCTTACCTTCTCCTTCCCGCCGATGAATGCAGTGCTGGGTAGCAGCGGTTCTTTCTGGATATACTCCGCTATATGCATCTGCGCCTTCACATTCCTGCTCAGAAATTGCCCTGAGACAAAGGGCAAGTCTCTGGAGGAACTGGAGGAAGAGCTGGTTAGGGATAAAGAATAGAGGGTGATGTGTAAAGTATAGAGCGGAGAGTGTGAAGAATAAAGAATTAAAGGATAAAGTATAAAGTATAAAGAAAACAATGGTAAAAGCTTGGAGAGAAAAAGTAACGATTCCGACTTATGAGGTGGGAGAGGCAGATAAGAATCCTATATTTCTGGAGAAACGTGTGTACCAGGGTTCAAGTGGCGTGGTATATCCTTATCCTGTGATAGAGTCGATAGCCGACAGTCCAGTACCTCATGAGTGGAACGCGGTATGGCTGGAGAATGAATATATTAAGGTGATGGTACTGCCGGAGTTGGGCGGCAGGGTGCAGATGGCATACGACAAGATTAGGCAACGTCACTTCGTTTACTATAACCATGTGATAAAGCCTGCATTGGTGGGACTGCTGGGTCCTTGGATTAGCGGCGGTATAGAGTTTAACTGGCCGCAGCATCACCGTCCTACAACCTATATGCCGGCAGACTGTACCATAAAGGAGAACAAGGATGGCTCCGTAACGGTATGGGTGAGTGAGATGGAGAAGATGTTCCACCAGAAAGGCATGGCAGGATTCACGTTGCGTCCGGGTTGTGCATATCTGGAGATTCACGGCGTGCTGTATAACCGCACTGATGTGCCACAGACATTCCTTTGGTGGGCTAACCCGGCGGTAGAGGTGAACGACCAGTATCAGTCTGTGTTCCCACCAGACATCAATGCCGTGTTTGACCATGGCAAGAGAGCAGTGTCATCATTCCCTATAGCTACGGGTACATACTATAAGATGGATTACTCTGCTGGCGTGGATATCTCTAACTACCGCAATATTGCCGTGCCTACGAGTTATATGGGCGTAAACAGCCGCTTTAACTTTGAGGGCGGATATGAGAATGATACGCAGGCAGGTATGCTGCATGTGGCGTCACATCATTTCTCTCCGGGTAAGAAACAGTGGACATGGGGAAATGGTGACTTCGGTAGGGCATGGGACAGGAACCTTACAGATGAGGCTACCGCAGAGGAGATGGCTGAGTGGAAGGTGGACCGTAAGGGCTTCCGTCCGTACATAGAGCTTATGGCTGGAGTATATACAGAGAACCAACCGGACTTCACCTGGCTGATGCCTTATGAGGAAAAGCAATTCGTGCAGTACTTCATGCCATACCGTGAGCTTGGCGTAGTGAAAGAGGCGTCAAAGGACTTGCTCCTTAACATCAATAAGGTGGCAGACACAGGCAACGTGGAGTTTAAGGTGATGGCTACATCTAAGCAAGACGTAAGGGTAGTGCTGGTAACCGACGACGGTACTACGCTGTATGACAAGCAGCAGACTCTTTCTCCAGAGATGGTATTGACGGAAAGCGTAGATGTGAAAGGAGCAGCATTTGATAACCTGAACCTGAGAATATATAAAACACTCTACGGCGAAGAGCGCGTAGTGTTGCAGTGGCATGCAGAGTCTGATGAGATACGTCCTATACCTGACAGCGCTGAGGCTGCCCTGCCAGTGGAACAGGTTAAGACCAACGAACAGTTGTTCCTTACCGGACAACATCTGGAGCAGTATCGTCATGCTACATGGAGTCCGGTGGATTATTACGAGGAGGCACTGAGACGTGACCCTAATGACGTGCGTTGCCTTAATGCACTTGGCTTGTGGTATATACGTAAGGGACGTTTCGTGAAGGCAGAGGGATATCTGCGCAAGGCGGTACGCCTGATAACCAAGCGCAATCCTAATCCTTATGACAGCGAACCTATATATAACCTTGCCCTCGCCTTGAAGTATCAAGGAAAGCTCAGCGAGGCTTACGAGCTATTCTGGAAATCGACATGGAGCAAGGCGTGTGCCGATGCTGGCTACTTTGAGGCTGCAAAGATATCTGTGGCACAAGGCAGGTTTGATGATGCCCTTGAAGAACTGAACCGCGGACTTGTTTATGGTGCGCACAATCAAAAGGCACTTGCCCTGAAGGCTGCGGTGCTCCGTAAGATGGGACGCAAGGACGAGGCCTTGAAAGTGTGTGAGCAGGCTCTGAATACAGACTTGTTCAACTATGGCTGCCGCTATGAGCAGTATCTGCTTACAGACGACGAGAAGAAACTTGATGATATGAAGGAGATGATGGGCAGAGGTGCGAAGATCTCAGCCCAGGCACGGATGTGTGTTGCCAAGAACTATGATGAGGTGGCACTTGACTATAAGTCGGCAGGCCTCTCGGAAGAGGCTGCAGCCATCTGGAGCATGGCAATAGAGGCGGATGCCGCTACTCCTATGACATACTATTATATGGGTTGTTACGATAAGGCAGAGAAGACAGATTACACATACTGCTTCCCTAACCGCCCGGAGGATGTGATAGCTCTCGAGAGTGCTAAGCGCCTGAACCCCGGCGGAGCGATGGCTCCTTACTACCTTGGCTGCCTGTATTATGCTGCCCGCCAGTATGACAAGGCTGTAGAGAACTGGGAACTGTCAGCAAGCCTTAATCCAAAGTTCCCTACCGTGTGGCGTAATCTTGCCTTGGCACGTTTCAATAAGCAGGACCGTCAGACGGAGGCTCTGGAATACATGGAGAAGGCATTCCACTTGGATGAGACCGATGCCCGTGTGCTGATGGAACTTGACCAGCTGTACAAACGCTTGCAGAAACCACATGCTGAGCGCCTTGCCATGTTGCAACGCTATCCGCAGCTGGTGGCTCAGCGTGATGACCTTATCCTTGAGGAGATAACCCTGCTCAACCAAACTGGTAAGTATGAGGAGGCCATGCGTAAGCTTGACAGCCACCAGTTCCATCCATGGGAGGGTGGCGAAGGCAAGGTGCCTGCACAATATCAGACGTGTCGTGTGGAGTTGGCTAAGCAGGCCATCACCGCAGGAAACTATGATAAGGCTGTGACGCTCTTGACAGAATGCCTGCAATATCCGCATCATCTTGGTGAGGGTAAGCTCTATGGCGCACAGGAGAACGACTTCTACTATTTCCTCGGCATAGCCTATGATGCCCTCGGTCAGGCAGGCAAGGCGCGTGAGTGCTGGGAGGAAGCCGTCAAAGGTCCGCAGGAGCCTGCCGCCGCTATGTACTATAATGATGCAAAGCCAGATAAGATATTCTATCAGGGACTGGCATTGTGTAAGTTAGGTCGCACAGGCGAGGCTAACGGACGCTTCTATAAGTTGGTGAACTATGGCAAGCAACATATATTCGAGAAACAGGTGATGGACTATTTCGCTGTTTCTTTGCCAGACCTGCTTATATGGGAAGACTCTCTCGACAGGAAGAACGAGATACACTGTAAGTATATGCTTGCCTTGGGCTATCTCGGTCTTGGCGAAAAGGATAAGGCACGCCGTTACGCTGCAGAGGTGAGCGGTCTCGATATTAATCATCAAGGTATTCAGGCCTTGCAAACACTTGTTGGAGGAAAATGAGAAAGACACTGTTGACTATATTATTGCTGGCCCTTGTCGGTGTCGTGGCAAAGGCTGAGGCTCCTAAGGTTACATGGGATAAGTATAGCCTTATGATAGACGGCAGGCGCGTGGTGCCTGTGATGGGAGAGGTGCATTACTCGCGTATTCCTGCCGATGAATGGCAGCGTGAGGTCAGGAAGATGAAAGAAGGTGGTGTTACCATCATAGCCACCTATGTGTTCTGGAACCATGTAGAGGAGGAAGAGGGCATATTCCGTTGGGACGGTCAGCGTAACCTTCGTCGCTTCCTCTCGGTGTGTCGTGATGAACAGATGCCGGTGGTATTGCGTGTAGGACCTTTCTGTCATGGCGAGGTGCGTAATGGCGGCATACCCGACTGGGTGTTCTCAAAGGGCTGCAAGGTGAGGTCACAGGATGCTGTGTTCCTGTCACTCGTGGAGCGGTTGTATCGTCAGATATTCACCCAGGTGCAGGGACTGCAGTGGAAAGACGGCGGTCCTGTCATCGCAGCACAGTTTGATAATGAGTATCGTGGCTCAGGTGACTATCTGATGGCCTTGAAGAAGATGGCTCTTGGTATAGGCTTTGACCTGCCATTCTATACCCGTACTGGTTGGCCGGAACTGGCTAAGCCAGTGCCATACGGTGAGATGCTGCCGCTATACGGAGACTATGCCGATGGTTTCTGGGACAAGGAGACTAAGGAGTGCGTAGGTAACTATTACAAGGCTTTCCAGTTTAAGAACTTCCGCTCCAGTACGGCTATAGGTACAGACCTGCTGGGTAAGCAAGAGGAGAAGATAAACAAAGGTGACGAACAGTATCCTTATTTCACCTGCGAACTGGGTGGAGGCATGGCTACAGCCTATCATCGCCGTCCCTATATCTATCCGGAGGATACCTATTCCATGGCTCTCGTAAAGTTAGGCAGCGGCTCTAACCTCCTGGGATATTATATGTATCACGGCGGTACCAATCCTGAAGGCAAGCTCCATACACTCAATGAGGTGCAGACATCGCCTGCCACGGCTAATAACGATATGCCGGTATGTACGTATGATTTCCAAGCTCCACTGGGAGAGTTCGGTCAGACTAACGAGTCTTATTACCGCCTGCGTCCGCTGCATCTCTTTATGCAAGACTACGGCGAACTGCTGGCGCCTATGGAGGCTTCGTTCCCCTCTCCGCAGAATGTGCAGAAAGGTGACGACTCGGCTTTGCGCTGGGCATACCGCTCAAAGGATGGCAAAGGCTTTGTGTTCATCAATAACTATGAGCGACTGCAGAATCTCTCTGCGAAGAAGAATGTGGAACTTGAGGTATGTGGCGTGAAGTTACCTAAACTGACAGTGCCCGCCGGCTGTATGGCTGTCTTCCCCATAGGGATAGACGGCATACGCTATGCCACATGTCAGCTGGTGGCGCGTCGCAATGGTATGATATACATGATGCAGATAAAGGGAATACCCTCCACTATCTGCATGCAGAACGGCAAGACCTTGAAGAATGTGAAGCCTAAGGGCGCAAACACACCGGTGTATAAGAATATATGTCTGTTGACGCAGGAGGAGGCAGAGAGCCTCTTCCTTGACAGTTTTGCCAAGCATGATGTCTTAGGCAAAGTGACGTTTGCAAAGGTAAAAGAGGCAGGTTCGCTGCGCACTGTAAAGAAAGGCAGGGCAAAGGTGGCTGAGGCTCCGGGCGAACAAGACTGGGAGCAGGCTGCGGTCTATAAGATAGCGTTGGACGAAAAGGCAAGGCTGTCTGTGCGCCAGATGCTGAATATAGAGTATCAGGGAGACTGCGCACGTCTGTATGCCGATGGCAGACTCGTGGCAGACAACTTCCAGTATGGTCGTCCGTTCCTCTATGGACTGTGGCGTCTGCCTGCCGGCGTTAAGGAACTGGAGTTGCGCATACTGCCCATGCAGAGTGATATGCCGGTATATCTGCCTCGCGAGGCAGACAAGACTCTCGGTGAGAGTGTTAAGAGTATTACAGTAACTATAGAATAAGAGTATGAGACATCTTCTGAGTATCTGCATTATAAGTATGTTGACGTTGCCATGCCTCTCGCAGAAGAGGATAGACCTCGCCGGCAGTTGGGAACTGGCAGTGGGTGAGGAGCAGCGTTACACAGACAATATCACCTTGCCGGGGTCTATGGTGACCAACGGCAAGGGTGATGATGTCACGGTCAACACAGTTTGGACGGGCTCTACATACGACTCGTCATATTACTTTAACCCATATATGCAGAAGTACAGGGAGGAGGGCAATGTGAAATATCCTTTCTTCCTCACGCCTGAGAAACGCTATGTGGGCAAGGCGTGGTACAAGAAGACTGTGCGTGTACCGTCAGACTGGAAGGGTGAGCGTGTCACTCTCTTCCTTGAGAGGCCGCATATAGAGACCACGGTGTATGTCAACGGCAAGGAGGCTGGACACCAACTCTCGCTCTCCGTGCCTCATCAGTATGATGTGACAGACTTTATAAAGCCCGGTAAGCGTAACGAGATTGTCATCTGTGTGTATAATGGCATAGAGAACGTTGGGGTGGGACAGGACTCACACAGCGTCACCGACCAGACGCAGGGTAACTGGAACGGCATAGCCGGTAACATAGAGTTGACTACGGAGCGCCAGCACGTAATCCGCATACTGCCCGACGTAGCCCGTCACAAGGCAACCATCGTCGTTGACGGTGAGAACCACGAGGTGTCGCTGGGCGATACCGTAAGGAGATGGAGTGAGTTTGACCCCTATCTCTATACTTGCACTATAGAGCATCAGGGCAAACCGCTCAATGTAACCTTCGGTGTAAGGGACGTGACGGTAAGCGGCAGGGATATATATGTTAACGGCAAGCCAGTGTGGCTGCGCGGCACGGTGGAGAACTGCTGCTTCCCTGAGACCGGCTATCCTCCCACAGACGAGGCAAGTTGGATGCGTGTGTTCGGCAAGATAAAGGAGTACGGACTTAACCATGTGCGTTTCCATTCCTATTGTCCGCCAGAGGCTGCCTTCGTAGCGGCAGACAAGCTCGGCATCTACCTGCAGCCGGAGGGACCGTCATGGCCTAACCACGGTGTGAAGCTGCGCGCCGGACAGATTATAGACAAATACCTTCTGGATGAGTCCAAGCGCATAATTGATACCTATGGACACCATCCTTCGTTTGTAATGATGGCTGCAGGTAACGAGCCGGCAGGCAACTGGGTAAGCTATTGTAACGACTGGGTAAAGGAGATGAAGGCCTATGACCCTTCACGCATATACTGCGGTGCCTCGGTAGGTGGCGGCTGGGCATGGGACGGCGGCTCCGAGTACCATGTGAAAGGTGGTGCAAGGGGACTGGATTGGAACAGTCATGCCCCACACTCAGATGATGACTACCTGTCACAGATAGAGTTTCCGCGTAATTATAAGGACAGCCAGCCTAACCAGTCACCGATAATAGCCCATGAGCAGGGACAGTGGTGCGCTTTCCCAGACTTTAAGGAGATACCACAATATACCGGAGCATACAAGGCAAAGAACTTTGAGATATTCCGCGACCTTCTGCGAGACAACGGCATGGAGGGACAGGCAGAGAAGTTCCTCATGGCAAGTGGCAGACTGCAGACACTGGCATACAAGTATGAGATAGAGCGTAACCTGCGCACACCTGACTATACAGGCTTCCAGCTCCTCGGTCTTAATGACTACAGTGGTCAGGGTACAGCCCTGGTGGGTGTCCTCAATGTTCATTGGAAGGAGAAAGGCTATGTCGCTGCAGACGAGTGGAGGGAGTTCTGCTCTCAGGTGGTACCGCTGGCACGTTTCCCTAAGTTCGTGTATGCGGCATCTGACACCCTGACGGTGCCTGTGGAGGTGTATAACGCCTCTGGTACAGAAATCAGCGGTGCCGTGACAAGATATACCATCCTTGACGAGTCAGCAACGGTGATAGCCGGCGGCGAACTCTCAAGTGCCGTCCTGCCCGAAGGCAAGAACATACCAGTGGGAACGGTGTGCTTCCCCCTTGACAGTATAAAGAAGGCGTCAAAGCTTACGCTGCGTGTAGTGGCAGGCGGGGCTGGCCTTAACCAGTGGGACTTCTGGGTATATCCTGATACCGAGAGCGCTGAGACTATCGTGTATGTCTCTGATACGCTTGACGCAAAGACCGAAGAGGTGCTGAGGCGTGGCGGTACGGTGCTCCTTACCGCTGCCGGCAAGGTAAGGTTGGGCAGTGATGTGAAGCAATACTATCTGCCGGTGTTCTGGAACACCAGCTGGTTTAAGATGCGTCCGCCCCATGTTACGGGTGCGAGCATAGACACATCTCATCCGCTTTTCAAGTATGACTTCCCTACGGATGACTGGAGTAACCTTAACTGGTGGGAACTGCTCAACAGGGCTCAGGTGATGAACCTGATGGAGTTCCCGGCAGACTATCAGTCGCCTGTGCAGCCTATAGACACATGGCACGTGTCACGCAAGCTGGGTATGCTGATAGAGGCCAATGTGGCTGGCGGCCGTCTGCTTATGACTACAATGGATATAAGCAGTGACCTGTCCCACCGTCTGGTGGCGCGCCAGATGCGTAAGGCCATACTGAGCTATATGCAGGGTAGTGAGTTCCGCCCGTCACTGACTGTTGACATAGATTGCATAAGACACCTCTTTACCAATGACGCGCCAAAGGTGGATATGTACACCAATGACTCGCCAGACGAGTTGAAACCTAAGTTGAAATAAGTATAAATAGTTTTTAGCTGATAGCCGCCCAGTCCACGCTTGACTTGCGTAGTTCCTGCAGGCGGTTCCAAAGGATGGCATGCTGCGGAGCGTTGCAGTCGGGGTCCACGTCGATTACCTTCTGCGCCTCCTCACGTGCCATTTGTACTAACTGTCCGTCCTGGGCTATGTTGGCTATCTTCAGGTCAAAGGCCATGCCGCTCTGCTGTGTGCCCTCGAGGTCGCCGGGACCGCGCAGCTTGAGGTCGGCCTCGGCAATGCGGAAGCCGTCGTTGGTCTCACACATTATATTTATGCGCTTGCGTGTCTCGGTTGACAGTTCCCTGCCACTTACAAGTATGCAGTAAGACTGGTCGGCGCCTCTGCCCACGCGTCCGCGCAACTGGTGAAGCTGTGACAGTCCGAAGCGTTGCGCCTCCATTATCACCATTACGCTGGCGTTAGGCACGTTCACACCCACCTCTATCACGGTGGTGGCTACGAGCATCTGCGTCTCTCCCTTGGCAAAGCGCTGCATCTCTGCCTCCTTCTCCTGAGGCTTCATCTTGCCGTGCACCTTGCTCATATTATAGTCTGGAAACACGTTCTGCAGGTGTGCAAAGCCTGCCTCCAGGTCCTGCAGGTCCATCTTCTCACTCTCTTTTATAAGTGGATATACCACATACACCTGTCTTCCTTTCGCCACCTCGGTGCGAATGCCCTTATACAAGCTTACGGTCTGGTCCTCATATCGGTGCAGGGTCTGTATAGGCTTGCGTCCCGGCGGCAGCTCGTCAATGACGCTTACGTCAAGGTCGCCGTATATCGTCATGGCAAGGGTGCGTGGTATAGGTGTGGCAGTCATTACGAGAATGTGCGGTGGATTGCTGTTCTTTGCCCACAACTTGGCTCTCTGTGCCACACCGAAACGGTGCTGCTCGTCAATCACGGCAAGCCCCAGATTGCGGAACTGCACGTTGTCCTCTATCACGGCATGGGTGCCTATCAGAATCTTCACGTCGCCGCTAATCAGTCCATCCATCACCTCCTTGCGCTTCTTGCCCTTGACTATTCCTGTAAGCAGTTCCACACGCACGTCAAGGTCATGCAGGAATTCTTTTATCGTGGCAAGGTGCTGCTCTGCCAATATCTCGGTAGGAGCCATCATCACAGCCTGGAAGCCGTTGTCTATGGCTATCAGCATCGCCATGAGTGCCACGAGCGTCTTGCCCGAACCCACGTCGCCCTGTATAAGGCGGTTCATCTGTCGTCCGGTGTTCATGTCATGCTGTATCTCCCGGGTAACCCTCTTCTGTGCGCCTGTCAGTTCAAAGGGCAGGTTGCGGTCATAGAATTCCTTGAAAGCCTTGCCTACCTTTGGCAGCAGGTAACCCTTGTATTTGCGGCGGTTGTTCTGCGTGTAGCGTAGTATGTTGAGTTGCACATAGAACAGTTCCTCAAACTTCATCCTCTCTCTCGCATGTTGCATCTCATACTGGTTGTGCGGATAGTGTACGCGCCTTATGGCTTCGTCCCTGCTTACGAGGTGCCGGCTCTTGATGATAAAGTCGGGCAGAGTCTCGGATAGTGGCGGTAACTTGCTGAGCAGCGTCTTCATGATGCGCTCCATGGTGCGCGATGTTATGCCGGCCTTCTTCATCTTCTCAGTGGTGATGTAGTAAGGCTGCATACCCATATCGCTCAGCTCCAGCGTGCTGGCATCGTCAATGTCGGGGTGGCTTATCTGGTATCGGCTGTTGAATATGGTCGGCTTGCCGAATATGATATATTCCTTGCCTACCTTGTAGTTCTCTGTAACCCATCTTACTCCTGAGAACCATACGAGGTCGATGACGCCTACACCGTCAGAGAAGTGTCCCACCAGACGCTGTTTGCGCGGTCCCATGTCAAAGGTTTCGTATGACAGTATCTTACCCTTGAGTTGCACGAAAGGCATGTCGGGGGTAAGCTCGCGTGTGGAGTATATCCTGCTGCGGTCCACATATTTATATGGATAGTATTCCAGCAGGTCGCCGAAGTTGTTGATGCCCAGCTCTGTGCTGAGTATCTTCTTGCGCTTGGGCCCCACACCCGGCAGATACATTATGTCTTGTTCAAGAATGGAGTTCATGTTACCTGTGATGCAAAGATAATAATTAATTTTTTAAAGTGCAAGGCTGAGTTGTCAAACTTAGTGCATTTTTCTTAAAGATGTTAAAAGATGATGGGGATGTAGTTTGTTGTTTCAGATTTTTTTATTACCTTTGCACTCGCAAATTCGCTAAGGCGACCTTGAGCCTGTTTCACAGACACTCATTATTTGCATCGTGCGAAGAAACAGTCGCAGAAAGACAAGAAGGTTTTTATAAATAAATACAGATATGGAATTTTTAACAAACGAAAAGCTTACTATCGTCGGTGCAGGCGGTATGATCGGTTCTAACATGGTTCAGTCAGTGCTTATGCTCGGACTGACTCCTAACATCTGTCTTTACGACATCTTTGAGCCAGGTGTTCACGGCGTAGCAGATGAGATGGCACACTGTGCCTTCCCTGGTGCCAACATCACTTGGACCGTTGATCCACGTGAGGCTTTCACAGGTGCTAAGTATATCATCTCTTCTGGTGGTGCACCTCGTAAGGAAGGCATGACACGTGAGGACCTTCTCAAGGGTAACTGTAAGATTGCTGCTGAGTTCGGCGACTTCATCAAGCAGTACTGCCCAGACGTTAAGCACGTGGTGGTAATTTTCAACCCAGCTGACGTAACAGCTCTGACAGCTCTTATCCACTCTGGCTTGAAGCCTAACCAGCTCACTTCTCTCGCTGCTCTTGACTCTACACGTCTGCAGCAGCAGCTGGCTCTGGAGTTCAACGTACAGCAGGACAAGGTTACTGGTGCACACACATACGGTGGTCACGGTGAGCAGATGGCTGTATTCGCTTCACAGGTTAAGGTTGACGGCAAGCCTCTGGCTGACCTCCCTCTCTCTGCTGAGCGCTGGGCTGAGATTAAGCACAATACAATACAGGGTGGCTCTAACATCATCAAGCTGCGCGGACGCTCTTCTTTCCAGAGCCCTGCTTATCAGGCTGTGAAGATGATTGAGGCTGCTATGGGCGGCGCTGAGTTCACTTTGCCTGCTGGATGCTACGTTAACTGCGACGAGTGCGGTTACAAGAACGTGATGATGGCTATGCCTACAAAGATTACTAAGGACGGTGTGTCTTACACTAAGCCTGTAGGTACAACTGACGAGATTGCAGCCCTCAACTCTTCTTACGAGCACCTGCAGAAGATGCGTGACGAGATTATCTCTCTCGGCATCATCCCTGCTGTTGAGGATTGGAAGACTCTCAACCCTAACCTCTAAGAACTGTTCTTTCCCCTCTTGATGTGTGGGGAAAGGCTATGATAAAGAAATCCGTGCAAACCATTCGGTTTGCACGGATTCTTTTTTTCTCTTACAGCGGGAGGCTTGCTAGAGTCCCCAATGACGATAGGGGAGTTAGTTGGCTGTCCCTACCTATGTATTATTTCGCTTCCGCTATTACCTCTATCTCTACCAGCGCTCCCTTAGGCAACGTCTTGACGGCCACGGCAGAGCGTGCCGGATAAGGCTCGGTGAAGAACTCCGCATACACGGCGTTCATGTCGGCAAAGTCATTCATGTCGGCAAGGAACACTGTCGTCTTTATGACATCTGCCATAGACACGCCGGCTTCCTTCAATATCGACTGCACGTTAGTCAGCGACTGACGTGTCTGCTCTTTTATACCACCCTCAGGGAACTGTCCCGTAGCAGGTATGATAGGAATCTGTCCGGAAGTATAGACAAGGCCACCTACTTTTATAGCCTGACTGTACGGACCAATAGCTGCTGGAGCTTCTTTAGTACTGATAACTGTCTTCATCTTTCTGTATATATTAGGTTACTAAATTTTCTCAAACGTACTAAATCTCTTTTCTCTTTCTCTTTTCTCTTTAATTATGCATTCTGCATTATGAATTCTCTGCAAAAGTACATAATTTCTTTCAAACTACCGCTCTTTTGTGAGTTTTTTTTCGTGTCATAGCGAGGACGGCGTGTGCCGTCCCCGCCGCGTGGTGGCGGAATGTCAGAAGCCGAACTTAGCCCTCTGCCTCGGTGTCTCTATCGGAACAATGTCATCTGGTGTCAGCGTGAGCAATTGGAACTTGTCCTCGGGCTGCTGTCTCACGCATCTTGCGGCGTGCTGCATGTATATCCTGTCGAGCAGGTTGGTTATGTAGCGCGCGTTGCCCCACGTCTCGGGGTCTCTTACCTCGTAGGCCTGTGTCAGCGTGGTGCGATACTTCGTCCATGCCTCGTCGGTGAAGCTGTAGTGATAGTCCCTCACGCGGCACTGGGTAATCTCAAGCAGCTCGTCAACGGTGAAGTCGTTGAACTCAAACTTGTTGGGGAAGCGTGACAGTAGTCCAGGGTTGGTGTTGAGCAGTCTCATCATCGGTTCCCGGTAGCCGCACAGCACCACTGCTATGTCGCGTTGTGTCTCGTCTGCCAGAATGTTCATCAGCAGCTGTATCACCATGCGGCCGGGATCGTGGTCGGTCTTGCTGTTCAGCAGGTAGGCCTCGTCTATCATCAGCACGCCGCCCTTGGCCATTTCCACCACTTGCCTGATGGAACGCTCCTCGTCACCCCACAGCGTGCCGATGAAGGTGCCGCGGTCACACACCACCACGTGGCCTTTTGACAGCGCGCCGCTCTGGTGCAGCAGTGAGCCGTATATCTTGCATACGGTGGTCTTGCCGGTGCCGGGCCGCCCCAGAAACAGGCTGTGCAGCGATATATGGTGTTGCCTGTTCCGGGGAAAGTTCTTCCTCATCATCTGGTTAAAGCTCGTCAGCGCCACAAGGTCGTCCATCCTCTGTTTTATGTCGGCACACCCCACGAGCTTGTCCAGCTCTCTTCTGGGGTTGGCTATGGGACGCAGTATCTCTACCTTCACGCTGTTGTTGTCGTTCTGCTCCACGTTGCCGTCGGGGAAGGTAATGTTGTCAATGCTTTCGCCGCTCTTGGTATCTCGGACGCTGGTGTCGCCGCCGTCGTCATTACCGTTGGTGTCATCGTCGTCATCGTTGCTGTCATCAGTCAGCAGACTGTTGAGCATTCTCTCAAAGTCATTATCATCTTCCTCTTCCTCTTCCTCCTTCTCCTCCAGAGGCTCCTCTTCCTCCTCCTCGTTGCCAAACATCACCGTGATGTCGTCAACAATCGGCTTGCCGGGCAGGTCATTATCCTCGTTCACCCTTATTTTCCTGCGCTTCATGCCCTTCACCCCGTCAATCACCATGACACCGGTCTTATTCCATACGGAGTTGTAAATAACTGAGTCTCTGAACTCCTCCTCCGTCAGCAGCAGACCGAATACTTTCGTGTCGCTGTAGTATTTACTCAGTGTCATCTGGGTAGTCATGACGGCCTCGGTCAACTTCCAGTAAGCGTCCTCGCCAGACAATATCTGGTCGGTGGCGTTCTTGGGGTAGTGCAGCTGCACTATCACAACGCTGTCAGAGTCGGCATAAACGTAGAGTGAGGTGTCTGTGAGCACAGGAGCGAGCTCAGTGAGGTGAGTAGAGTAAACGGCATAGTTGACGGCCATTGCGTCCAAGTGCTTCCAAATAGTTTTTCTTGTAGGTTTCTGAAAATCGTCAATAAGTCTGTATTTTCTCATAAGTTACACATAAATAATAGTCATGCAAAACAAAAAACATACATATACCCTATATATATAATGTATAGGGCGCAAGAGTACAGGGCTGGTGCGTGTGTACGCGTCAGCCCGTGGCATCTTGATAGAGTAGCTCGTTTGTGGGAGATGCTCTATCACACAAAACAATCATTGTAGCAATATTTCAAAGAACACTGCAACCGACGGGGTATAATCCTCCCCTGATAAGCCAAACTGAGGTGTCACCCCCTGTCAGGAATCATTTTGTCGTCTGGTCGCTTTCATGGTCTTTTCTTTTAATATTACTACGATTTTTATGTGATAGAATTTTGTTTCCGCGGCAAAGATAAGAAGAATAATTTGTTCCACCAAGAAAAAATGAAAATTTTTTTTCGCAAGTGAGAAAAGTTCGCTTTGATCAAATAATCAAAGTGTAAGCAAAATTATTAAAATCCTAACAATATGTAAACTTTTATGTTAAAATTGCAACGCAAATCATCAACAACTGTTAAATACTCCATGGCATCGTAAAAGCTATGCTTTCAGGGCGTGAAAGCTATCATATTACACTGTAAAAGCTATCACTTTACATCGTAAAGTGATAGCTTTCATTTTGTCATTTCATAGCTTTTGGATTTTTACCCGTTTTCGGGGGTGTCTTCCTTGTCTGTTTTTACCATTTCAGCTCGTCATGCAGTATCACGCCGTCGGTCATCGGACTGTCGGCCTCGGTGAACGCATTTGCCTTATACTGTATGCAGAGCATGGTGAGGTTCTCCTTGCCGGTGTTCTTCAGCGCGCGCTTGCCGTCAGGAGCCACCCGCACTATGGTGCCCTCGCTTACGGGGAATATCTCGCCGTCCACCTGATACTTTCCCTCGCCTTTCAGTATTATGTACAGTTCCTCGTGCGTCTTGTGAGTGTGCAGGAAACCGCTGTCCTGACCAGGTACCAGCGTCTGGAACGACAACTCGCTGCCAGTAGCACCCACAGCCTGTCCGGCAAACACCTTGCCCTGTATGGTGACCTCAGGTCCCATAGGGAGCACGTGCTCTATTATCTCACTCATCTTTCCCACGTTCGCTGCGGTGAAATTCTTGCCGCTCTTAATCTTCTCAATCTGTTTCATAATGCTTTGAAATTTTATTGTCCGTTTGTTTTTGTTTTGCTGATGCAAAGTTACATTGAAAAAACGGTCTGTGCAATAAGGCACCGCGAGGTATGTAAGTTACCAAAAAGTAGGAATTGGATGTTTACTGAGCTCGGCGAGAACACGTTTAACTTAGATTAACGCTTGTAGTTTGGTTATTTGGTAACTATTAGTTACCTTTGTTGTGATACTTAGTCAATTCTACAATTATGTCTGATATTAAAGCGGAATATTTGGCGTGTCCCATACGCCATGTCATCAGTCGTTTCGGCGACAAGTGGTCAATGCTCGTACTGTTTCTCCTGGACAGGGACGAGGAGGGAGTCATGCGCTTCAACGAGATACGTCGCATGATGACAGATTGCTCTCAGAAGATGCTCTCGCAGACCCTGAAGCATCTTGAACAGTCGCATTTAGTACACCGTGAGGTATTCCCCGAGGTTCCTCCCCGTGTGGAGTACTCCCTGACCGACACAGGCAAATCTCTCATGCCTGCCCTCACTGCTCTGATAGACTGGGGTCAGCAGCATTTCAAAGAGGTGGTGACGGCATAGTGCGGCGCATAACATCGGGGAACATAGAAGGTTATTATTTTGGATGGCATTTCCTTGAAAAAATGCTATGATATAGTGTGGATGTTTTTTGCCTTAACCTCCTCGAAAACGACTCTAACTGACTATCAATGCGTTAGCGCCGGATGTTGCACACATGTCGCAAAAAACGGAAATAACCATTGATAATCAATATGTTACAAAATCACTACAAAGGTGCAGATTTCTCCCCAAACAATCAAAAGAAAACACTGAAAAAAATCACAAACTTGCCACATTTTTTAGATTTAGATTGGCTATGGAATGCAGAAATGGCGACAAAACGACGAATGGAGCAGGACACATGGAAGCTCCTCTCTATTCATTTTCTTGGTTAACAGATGCTTCTTCTTCTGTGGAAATAAAAGGCGTTACTTTGTCCACATTGTCATATTCTCCTTCATTAGTCAAACGATATTTTATTTTGAGGCTGACCATAGGATATTTATCAGGCTTAAAGAATAACTTTGGCCCCCATATTGCGGTAAATAAAGAATACTGATTAGCCTTATCGCCAAGTTTAGTCTTTATTGGCTCTTCAAGTAATTCTGGATGCTCAGATATCTTTTCAAGAGACAGCCAAAGTCCATATAACGCATTCATCTTCTCCAAACATAACTTCTTCTGTTCTTCTGTTGTTGGTTCATGGAAATCCATGAATGGTCGGTCTTCAAATCTCATAACATAAACCATCTGAGAGAAAACTTCAGTGTTACAATTTAATGAGAGAATTTTGATTCCTTTATAAGAGTACTTATGATCTGCTTCTTTCTTAAGATCTTTTATTGTACCAATATAGTAGTCAAAATAAAGTCCAAAGGCAATTATATAATGTTGCTCGTTGAGATTTAGTTTATCAATGGCTTGGAACAAATCTTCTGATGACAAACTGTAGTCCGTTTGACTATGTTCCGCAAAGAACGAACTCGCAAACATATGATAGAAATTATGTAGCATATAGGATGACATACAACCAGCAATGCCAGCATGTCCCACATCTGGGTTATTCAAAAAAGCAGTATTTGGGAAAGGCATTGTCACTGACGAATTCAAGTTATGGCACTTATCCTGCGAGAATCTTCTTCCTAACAGATCGCCATATGGCGCCATTGCTTTTATAATATTACCAGTTAACTCATGTTCTTCAGAATCGATTTTCTCTACGCTTAATGGAAGGGTTGTCCTTAACTGTTCCATTTTGTCAAGAATTTCCTTTTGCATACGAGAAACCAATTGGTCCGGTCGCAAAAGATTTGCCTTGTCATAAATCAGTGCTTTTTCTTCGATTTCCTTATCAAAGGAGGTGAAGCGTACAACGTTGAGCAAGTCTTTATTATCTTTAATCCGTTCTAACCATCGCTTGAACACATCCAAATTATCCTTCAAGGCGTTTAGCTCTGACAAGGTGTTAGGTAATGCGCCCGTATTCAATACAGACTCATATCCGTAGTTCCAACGTATAACATAAATACGATAAGCCAATAATGCGAGATAACAGTTTGCTGCTCCAACTATTTTGCCTTCTGTAATACCGTGCATATTGGGCATTTGGTATCTTGATTCATAATAAAAAGGATCAATGAAACTATTATGATTTATCTTATTGAAGGTATCTATTATATCGCTTAAACTTGAAGGCACTAAGGGATAAGATGGAGGTTCTGATTGCGTAAATGAAAGCATGAGTTCCAGTAATCTATATTTCTTCTCTTGGATGAGCATTGAACACAACATAATGTGAAACTCCATGAAGTTCTCACGTTGTTTCTGGATATCTTCAATTTGTTCCTTAGTATATGGTCTGCGCTCCTCGTCATATGGGTATTGATTTTTAGGTTCTATGAAAAGGCCCATCTTCTGAGACGCCATTTTCCAATACTCCATAATCCACTCGTCTTTATTGTAGAATATTTGTATTCTAAGGTTCCTCCATAGATATCGATAAGTGGTTTCCGAAACTACAGAGTCCATCAAAATAAGGGATGTTAAAATGGAGTTTCCATTGTTGACTGATATCGGTTTTGACTCACCTTTACTCAGGAATTCATTAATACGTGAAATCCCTTCATAATAATACTGGTCAAATACCAAAGCTCTGCCCTTATTTTCAGAGCGTACCCTTACCACATAGTCATACAATACTTCATATACACTTTGTACAAGTTCATTATCTGCAGATTTCAAAAGTTCACCTGATAAATCAATCCATTGGGTAAAGTATTTTGTCTCTTTCGCTTTGTCCGTCTTGTATACGGCATCCTTGTAGTTTTTTATAATTGCCTTTTGCAAGTCTGTGATATTATAGTAGGTAATAATCTTTGAAAAGAGAAACAACGCACATGAAACTAGAATAATAGCGCCAACGCATTGTACCCCCATTATAATTCTAGCATGAACACTACCATCCATAAGGAATGGGAATAACACCGCCATGACAAGATTGATTACCAAAGATGTTTTGAAACATTTGAATGAGATTTCGCTCATAAATCGTTCCGACAACTTTGTAGAACCAAACTTGTCATCTATTTTCTCAATGCATCCTATCACTAAAGGATAAGACAAACCGAATAGTGTAGAAAGGACAGATAATATCCCGCTATATGTATAGTTTACAAAATCGAACATTGTTACTTTTTGCTATTTTGATATATCTTCTTCTGGAATTTTAAAATCTCATCCGAATTGTCTCTTATTTTTTGTATTTCCTCTTTTATAATTGAGTTGCTATATTTATATTCTAAGTTCATTGTGTCCCATATTGAAGACTTTCCTAACAACAAATCTTGCATTTCTACCTGTCTGTGAAATAAACTATCCTTTGAAAAATCTGTAGATTTTTTGCTCTGTATCTCTTCATTGAAGGAAATATTATTGAGTATTGCGAACCCAATAATGATAACACAAAGTAGTATGATGAAAGTTATAATTTTCTTCATATTATTGATTTACCTCTTTTATAATCTCCCCTAGCCCAATTTCGCACTATCATTCACTAAAGACCTTTTGGTGATAGTACGGAGCTTTTTGGGCGATATTCCCTAATACTATTCTTCATTTTCTGCTTATTAACGTACATTTCCTTTCAGCATTTCAATCAATTTGTAGATGCCTGTGGATGGATTCTGGAACTCATGTAACTTCCTGGCTCTTGCAACAGCAACATCAGTGTTGTCGTTCAAGAAAGACTTTTGTGTGTCGGTAAAAGCGGATTTGTTGTAGTTCTTCCACACGGGAGCGCTTTTCTTCAACTCTTTGATGAGTGCATCCGTTTCGACGGCTGCCTTCTGGTCTTTAGCATGAAGGAGCAACCATATTTCAAAGCATGGATTACTCAACAGCATTTCTGCCTTGCATTTACGTAGTTTCTCATTGATAGCCTGCACATCCATGTCGTACATGAGGAATGTGTGCACCTTATCCCATTGTGAGATTTTGAGTTCCTTTGTACGCTTCTCAACCAACGATGGCGTGATCTTTGTGCCTTCTATGTG